>Ga0126378_10000040_pt1 | contig 89919 bp, 92 predicted proteins | sample PanSoiMetPlot_23_FD_92587 | JGI IMG/M metagenome (GOLD analysis project Ga0126378, IMG submission 92587) | Tropical forest soil microbial communities from Panama - MetaG Plot_23 | ecosystem: Environmental > Terrestrial > Soil > Tropical forest > Bulk soil | place: Panama | collected 2016-02-17 | reverse complement strand
TCATCGGACGCCTCTCTGGCATTCACGATCTACGTGTTATTTCACGTACGTCAGTAATGCGCTTCAAGGACACACGGGTGTCGGTGCCGGAGATCGCCAAAACCCTCGGCGTGGATGCCATTGTCGAGGGATCGGTCATGCGACAGGGAAACCGAATTCGCGTCCATGCCCAGTTGATTCGTGCCGCCACCGACGAGCACTTCTGGTCGGAAGCCTACGATCGTGATCTGGAGGACGCGTTTGCCCTTGAGAGCGAGGTGGCGCAATCCATTGCAAAAAAGGTCGAAGTCACCGTCACAGGTGAAGAACACGCCAGGCTCACCGCAGCGCGGTCCGTCTCACCGGAGGTCTATGAGAGCTATCTCAAAGGCCGCTTCGCCTTGGTCAAAGGCAACACCAGGGCTGACTTCGACGAGGCTGTCCTTTACTTCGAGGAAGCCACCAAGAGAGACCCGACTTTTGCACCCGCTTACCTTGGTCTGGCAAACGCTTACGTCGATGTCGGTACGGTTTTTGTCGGTGCTCCCCCCGAGCAAGCTCGGGCAAAAGTAGTGAATGCGGCCCAAAAAGCGCTGGAGCTGGATCCAGAACTCGCCGAAGCGCACGCCCTGCTCGCCACCATGTATCAGGAACATTGGCAATGGGCGGAGTCAGAAGCCGAATACAGACAGGCGCTCAAACTGAATCAGAACGGTGCCAGTGTCCACAACGGATTGGCCCGATGGTTGATATGTCAAGGGCGAACAGAAGAGGCGCTAGCATGGGTGAAGCGTGGGCGAGAACTAGACCCCTTGGAGGTTTCCGGCCCGAGTGTCGGGTGGATTCTCTTCCTTGCCCATCGCTACGATGAGGCCGAACAAGAGTTTCGGAGTGCACTGGCAGTTCAACCCAATGATGCCTTTGCGCTATGGGGTCTTGGATTTGCGTTAGTCGCTGATAATCAAGCGAAGGGGGCAATCCCCTTTTTGGAGAAGGCGCTTTCTGTTTCTGGCCGCAGCCCCGGCGTTATCGGTGTGTTAGTCAGGGGGTATGCTCATGCGGGACGACGCACCGACGCTCTACGGCTCCTCGCGGAGTTGAAAAACCGCCAGCAGGCAGGCTACGTTCCTGCTGCCGCCTTTGTGAATGCCTATTTAGGGCTCGGCGACAACGAGGAGGCGTTTGTTTGGCTCGAACAGGCCTACAAGGAGCACTCCAACATCTTGCAATGGCTCAAAGTCCACCCCTATTTTGATCCATTGCGCAATGATCCGCGCTTTAAGGACCTTCTCCGCCGTGTCGGGCTAGCCTAGGCTTTGTGGCCTACGCCGTTGTTGCTTGAGGGTCCTTTGCCGTTTGGGGCGTGCTGGCATAATCTGTGGAAGGGCGCGCTCAGTGACGCGCTCAAGAACATGCGTTCCAACGAACCTTACTCGGGCCTGCTTACGGATCTCTACGAGCTCACCATGGCGGCGGGCTACGTGCAGAACCGCTTTGACGCCACCGCCACATTCGAGCTTTTTGTGCGGCAGCTTCCGCACCGCCGCAATTACCTTGTGGCTGCGGGCCTCGAGCAGGCGCTCGATTTCCTCGAGCAAGTGCGCTTTTCCGAAGAAGACATTGCCTACCTCCGCGCTCTACCTGCTTTCAAGCACGTCCATTCGGATTTCTTCGAGTATCTCTCTCGATTCCGCTTCGCTGGTGACGTATGGGCCTTGCCCGAAGGGACGATTTTCTTTCCTGGCGAACCGCTGCTTCGCGTAACCGCGCCAATCGCCGACGCGCAGCTCGTCGAGACGAGCCTCCTGAGCATCCTCCATTTCCAGACGCTCATCGCCAGCAAGGCAGCCCGCGTCACGTCCGCGGCCGCGGGACGCCCGGTCGTGGAATTTGGTTCGCGCCGCGCTCACGGCGTGGAAGCTGGCGTTCTTGCCGCGCGGGCTGCCTTCATCGGAGGCTGCGAAGGTACCTCGAACACCCACGCGGGCCGGCACTTTGGCATTCCTGTTTACGGAACGCAGGCGCACTCGTGGATCATGGCGCACGCCGACGAAGCCGAAGCTTTCCGGGATTTTCTGGATGTGTTCCCTGAACAGTCGACACTTCTTGTGGACACCTACGACGTGCACGCGGCCATCGAGAAGATCATTGCGATCAGCCGCAAACCGGGCGGCGTCCGCCTCGACAGCGGCGACGTTTTCGCCGACAGCCTGTGGGTGCGCAAACGGCTCGACCGCGCCGGGTGGAATGACGTGCAGATTTTCGCGTCCGGCGACCTTGACGAGGATCGCATCGAGGCTCTGGTGCGCAGTGGCGCGCGCATCGACGCCTTCGGCGTTGGCTCCGCGCTCTCGACCTCGTCCGACTCGCCCAATGTCGGAGTGATTTACAAGCTGGTTGAAGTCGAGTCCGGTGGCTCCGTGCGCAGTGCGGCAAAGTTCAGCCAGGAAAAAATCACTTACCCGGGGCGCAAGCAAGTTTTTCGGTTCGCCGGCGAAGATGGAAAATTCTTGAACGATGTGATTGGCCTGGACACGGAATCGTTCCCGTCGTCCGAGCCGTTGCTGGTTCCCGTGATGCGCGAAGGCCGCCGGCTCGAAGCCGAGGGGCAGGATCGCGCGGGCGTGGCGCAATCCGCGCGACGGCGATTCCTCGCCGGCGGCGAACGCCTGCCCGAGCACGTCTCGGGTCTTCGCGTGGCGGACCGCCCGTTTCTTGTGCGCTACAGCCCGCGGCTCGAAGAACTGCGCCAGCAACTGCAGCAAGCCCTGGTGAAGACCGCGCTCACCTGATCCGGGGCGTTTCGAATGAGTAGTCTAAATAAGACGTCTGATTAAGACGTCGGGACTGACTATCTATTCGAATTAGACAATGGAAGCGAGCCATATAAAACAGGTTCTGTGGGGAGTGGACGTCCAGGCGGACTTCATGCTCCCCGGCGGCAAGCTCTACGTCGCAGGTGCTGAAAAAATCATCCCGAATTTGAATCGCCTCGTGGACGCGGCGCGAAAGGGAAGCGCCTTGCTAATCTCTTCCACTGACGCGCACAATCCCGACGATCTCGAATTTCGCGACTGGCCGCCGCACTGCCTAAAGGGCAATCCGGGCGCGGAGCTGATTCCCGAGGCCCGCGCTGCTCCTCAGCTTGTCATTCCGAACCAGAAGGACTTTTTACTCCCGCATGATCTTGGCGCGTATCAACAAATTGTTCTGGAGAAGAACACGCTCGATGTGTTCGATAATCCGCACACGGACCTTTTGCTCTCGCGCTTGCGCTCTGCAGCCGCGCCTGCCCCTGACTCCAGTCTTGAATTCCTGGTATTTGGCGTGGTGACCGAATTTTGCGTGCGATGCGCCGCTGCTGGCTTGCTCCGCCGCGGGTTTCGCGTCAGCCTGATCATGGACGCGATCAAGTCACTCGATGAGGAGAAGGGAAGCGAGATTCTTCGCGAGCTGCAGTCGCAGGGGGCAAGGCTTATCACCATGGAAGAGGCCCTTGCGATGGTCGGCGCTTATTCGGGCGGAACCGCCGGCACTGGGCGACAAACGGCCGCGAGCGGTATTTAACTGCGGAGTTTTCCTTTGCAAATCGTTTAATTGCCCGGAGTTAAAGACCTCGACATAAAACTACTTTTCATTATAATTGCCGCTGCAAGCTACTCATACCGGCGGACCTAACCGACAACCTTCACTGAGCAACGGAGAATTCCCGCAAACTGACAACGGAGCGTCCCCTCCCATGACCCAGCCCCTTGAGCTCGAATTCGTGCTCGTGTCCAGTGACTATGCGACCATGCAAGCGGTCTCCAAGGGTGTGAAGAAGTTTGGCGCCAAATTTGTACTGGTGCCGACGGCGCACGATGCGCGCGAGTCTCTAAACCGCCGGAAGATCGACGGCCTGTTTGTGGACATGGAAGTGCCAGGCGCCTTGGGGCTGATCGAATCCACGCGCAAAGGTGGCTCCAACAACAAGGCTGTAATCTTCGCGTGTATTGGAAACGCGAAGGAGTCGACGCAGATTCTAAGCGCGGGCGCAAACTTTCTGCTGCGCAAGCCGCTGAATGAAGAAGCGGTGGCGCTGCACATCACCATCTCGAAAGATTTGCTGCTACGCGAACGCCGACGTTACTTCCGGCATGCGGTGAATTTGCCAGTCAGTCTAAAGGACGGCGAGGCAGAGCAGCAGGCGCGCATGACAGACCTGAGCGGAGGCGGAATGGCGGTGCGCACTACGAAGCCGTTGAAGCGCGGGGCCATCCTGGAATTCGCTTTCGAGTTGTCGATGGGGCTGCACATACACGGCAAAGGGCAAGTGGCTTGGGTCAGTTCAGATGGGCAAGCGGGCATCCTCGTGCAAATGGTGCGGGGAAGAGGGAGCGAATACCTGGATTCCTGGCTGGAAGCGCGGGAGCATCTTGGTTCGAAGTGAGAGGACGGAGGTCAGAGCAAGCGGCGAGCAGAGTTCCTTTCACTTATCCAGGGGCGCGATTTATATACCTGAGACCGTGAGCCTATGGCAATCTCGGGCCCTTAAGCTAATAGGGTGCCGCGACTCGGTTGGCTAGCTCAGGCAGACCGAGCTAGCACGGGAGCAGCGGGAACGGTAGATTCCACCCACGCTCCAGCATGTCTGGCGTAAGGATTCCAAGTGACCTCTCGGTCGCGGAAGTTTATGCCGACGCCAAAGCGTTGGTCTGGCCGTTTCTGACAATAGGCGATCCTACCGCGGAGCGTGGTCTTGTCGTTCAGGGACGCCACCTCCGCCATCTCCCCAGCCTTCCATCGACGCGTGGAAATCACGCAAGCGCCGTGGGCGCTGATATTGTCTGTAAAAGTGAGTTCTGCTCCCTCGGTGGAATGATCGTCGGCGCGGGCCAAATGCACAACAATAGCGACAGGAATGCGCTTTTCCATAACTCCTCTCAGTCTTTGATCGAGTCGACGACCAAGCGTGCGGATGACGCCCGGGGACACGGGCGCAATCCTTGGCCGTTTGAGGGCTCGCCCCTGCTTACCGTTCCGCTGGGCTCTTTCGACCTTTTAGTTAAACCAATGAGGGCTTTCCAGCAATTGGACCAAGACCTGAAAACATGCGCAGGTGAAGACCTGAACGACCCAGGAAGTAATTTTACTGACTGGATAAAAGAACTAGAGATTTCGACTGAAGAAGCAGCTCTTGGCTTGCTCGATACGGAGTGAGCCAGCCAGGATGGGCAACAGAGCCACTAGCAATGGGCGGAGGAGAGATCCTTCGTCCCGTAAAACCACCCGGGATGCAGAATGCGCAACTCGCTGACTCTCGACTGCGCTCCAGACAAGGGCTCGCTCAGGATGACGACCCTTCGTTGGGTCGTCAGTTTATGGAGCGGTGGAGGACGGCGGCGATTTGGCGCATCTCGTCGGCAAGCTCCGCGAACTCCTCCGGGAGGATGGATTGCATGCCGTCGGAGAGGGCTTTCTCCGGCTCATGATGGACTTCGATGAGCAGGCCGTCGGCGCCAACGGCGACCGCGGCGCGCGAGAGAGGCAAGACTTTGTGGCGTTTGCCTGTGCCGTGGCTCGGATCAACAAAGATGGGCAGGTGGCTGCGCTTCTTCACTGCAGGGACGACGGCGAGATCGAGCGTGTTGCGGGAAAAGTCGGAGAACGTGCGAACGCCGCGTTCGCAAAGCATCACGTTGTAGTTGCCCTCCGAGAGAATATATTCGGCGGCCATAAGAAATTCGTCGAGCGTGGCGGACATGCCGCGTTTTAGAAGAACGGGCTTTTTTGCGCGGCCGGCGCGCTTGAGGAGTGAGAAATTCTGCATGTTGCGCGCGCCAATCTGAATGACATCGGCGTATTCTTCGACGAGATCGAGTGATTCATTGTCAATCGCTTCGGTGACGATACCGAAACCAAACTTGGTGCGGACTTTCGAGAGAATCTTGAGTCCTTCTTCGCCGAGCCCCTGAAAACTGTAAGGGGAAGTACGCGGCTTGTAGGCGCCACCACGGAAAAGGCGTGCGCCGGATTGCTTGACGCGCTCGGCAATGGCAAGGCATTGCGCCTCGGTTTCCACGGCGCACGGACCAGCGACTAGGGCGACGTACTGGCCGCCGATCAGCACATCCCCGGAAGGTGTTGGAATTCGGAGGACGCTGTCATCCTCCTTGGCCTCGCGGCTGACGAGTTTGTAGGGCTTGCTGACCGGGATGCATTCGCTGACGCCGGGAAGCGATTCGAGAATGCCGAGGTCAACGGCGTCTTTGTTCCCCGTGATACCAATGGCGGTGCGGTTCGCGCCAGGCATGGGATGCGCTTTGAGGCCGAGGCTTTCAATGCGCTGGCAAACGGCGCGGACCTGGTCCTCGGTGGCATGAGATTGCATGACGACAAGCATGAAAGAATCCCCCAGCGCGGCAAGGAGTTAAGTCTACGGCAAGGCGGCGAATTGCCGCAAATCATGCAGGGAAAAATCTCCCCCAGCTCATCGATTTTCGTTGACGAGGGGGCGGGAAAAGGCATTCAATGGAACAGGTAGGCCCCAGCCGGGAGGATAAATTTGCTCTCGGATCATATCTTTCATTTTTTTGGCCGCACCATCACCCTGACAGGCAGCGATCAGTTATTGGCAATCGTGGTTCTCGCGATTGCATTTAGTGCGTGGGCGCTCCTGCAAGCCCGGCGCAGACGAGCGGTCGTCGTGCATCGATCGGCGGTGAGCGATCAGGTGCTCTACGAGCTTTCAAGGATTGCGGACACCCTGGATCGCATTGCCAGCCAGCCTGTCAACCACACGATTTCGAGCGAGAGTTTCCGGTCGGATGAACCGCGGACGATGCCTTTTTCCATGTTTGGCAGAGAACGGTAGCAAGCGCTTCTGTTCCAACAAGACAACAAGCGTCGTACCACGGCGCAACCCTCTCACAGAAGTTGACGGAATAAACCCTGCTTGCAACTGCGTGCGGTAGGCAGGGCAGGCTAGCTGCCGCTACACGGCGAGGGCGGGCGGCGCGGTCTTGGGGTGAGTCTGCCGCGACTCGACCAGCGGAGCGGTAGCCGCTGGATGCGTATGCTAGAATACAGAGTTTAAGACGGAGAAGAAAATCACGACAGGCATGCCCGAACAGCCCATCACAACAGCCACTGAGTTCGACCCCGAAGACGAGTACCGCCCCGAACCTGAACCAGAACCGCTGCCGCCATCCTGGATGGATGGCAGCGTTCGCATCGGAATCCACACATCGATTGCGGGGAACTATCTGAACGCGCTAGAGGCTGCGCGGAAGCTCGGCTGCAACGCCCTGCAGATTTTCTCGGCGAGCCCGCGCATGTGGCAGGGCGGGCCGGCGCGTATTCCGGAACTGGATGCAGCGGCGTTTCGCGCGCGGCGAGAAGAGCTTCGTCTTGGCCCGCTGGTGATTCATGCGAATTATTTGATCAATCTGGCCTCTGCGCAGCCGATGCTGAGGACGCGATCGATCCAGGCGTTCCACGATGAAATCGTGCGCGCCCTTTCGCTTGGGGCGGACTTCCTAGTTGTGCATCCGGGAGCACGCGGAGAGGGCGGCGCGGGGCAGGCGATTGCGACGATCATCGAGTCGGCGAAGCAGGCGACGAAGCGCGTGCCGATGCGCGGACTCACGATACTGCTTGAGAACACTGCCGGGATGGGAACGGCCGTGGGCGCACGGCTGGAAGAAGTGGGAGAAATTCTGTCAGGGCTTAGGGAAGTGTCAGTGGGCGCTTGCCTGGATACGGCGCATTTGTTTGCGGCGGGGTACGACATTAAGAGCGAAGGCGGGCTGGCGGCGGCCATCCGGCAGATTGACGAAACCATCGGGCTGCAGAACGTGCCGGTATTTCACGTCAACGACTCGAAAGTGGCGTTGGGCGGGCGCGTGGACCGCCACGAACACATTGGGAAAGGAAAGATCGGGGCGGAGGCGTTTGCGCGAATTTTGCGGCATCCCCGATTGGGCTCGTCCCTGCCGGAGGGATTGACCGGCAGAGCGTTCCTTGCGGAGACGCCGATTGATGATCCGGGAGACGACCGAAGGAACGTGGCGACGCTGTGGGAGTTGGCAGGATTGAAGGAGCAGGCACCGGAAGCGGAGAAGGGATTTTCGATGCTGACGCCGGCGCTGAAGAGAAAGATGCAGAAGATCTCACCGCAGAGATCACCCCGACCAAGGCTGGGCAAGCGCCGGACACATAGAAGAAAAAAGATGAAAAGTATGAAGAGTATGAAGCGGGAAAGAGGACGAAGGAAATTGCGGCGCGCAACGACGAGACCACGGAGGAAGAGGTAAAGAGGCGTGGCGGAGAAAGAGACAGCGGGGGCGGGGGGAGCAAGCGGTTACGACCCGCAAAGAATAGAAGCGAAGTGGCAAAGGCGCTGGGCCGAAGCGCGCGTGTTCGAGACGGAAGCCGATCCTTCCAAGCCAAAGTATTACGTGTTGGAAATGCTGCCGTACCCTAGCGGAACGATGCACATGGGGCACATGCGCAACTACGCCATCGGGGATGTGGTAGCGCGCGTAAAGCGCATGCGCGGATTCAACGTGCTGCACCCTATGGGTTGGGACGCGTTTGGTCTGCCGGCCGAAAACGCGGCGATCAAAAACAAAACGCATCCGCGTATTTGGACCAACAACAACATTGCGCAATTTCAGAGGGTACTACGGCGGTTTGGGTTCAGTTACGACTGGCGGCGAGAGATTTCGACGTGCGAGCCAGAATACTACCGCTGGAACCAGTGGTTTTTTCTGCGCATGCTGGAGCGCGGCTTGGCTTACAGAAAGAAGAGCCGAGTGAACTGGTGTCCGAAGTGTTGCACGGTACTGGCGAACGAGCAGGTGATCAACGGGGGCTACTGCTGGCGGCATGAGGACACGCTGGTGGAGTCGCGCGAGATCGAGCAGTGGTTTTTGAAGACAACAGCGTACGCGGATCAATTGCTGGACGATTTGAAAGAGCTGGAGGGCGGATGGCCGGAGCGGGTCATCCTGATGCAGACGAATTGGATTGGGAAGTCCCAGGGCGCGAAGGTGAAAATCGCTGTGGCCGATTCGCCCGGAATAGGGCCGCTCGAGATTTTTACTACGCGGATCGACACGATTTATGGAGCGACGGCGATGATTCTTGCGCCCGCGCATCCGCTGGTGGCTAAGCTCCTGGAAGGATCGCCGATGCGCGCGGAAGCTGAGCCGAAGTTGGCCAAGATGCTTCAGACTTCGGTGAAGACCGAAGACCTGGCGACAATGGAGAAAGAAGGGTTCTTCACGGGCCGTTATGCCGTAAATCCCTTCAACGGCGAAAAGGTTCCGATCTGGGTAGGGAACTTCGTGCTGATGGAGTACGGCACAGGCGCGATCATGGCCGTGCCGGCACACGATCAGCGCGACCTGGAATTTTGCAGGAAGTACGGGCTGCCTGTGCGCGTGGTGGTGCAGCCGCTCGAAGGCGAGGAGCTCGTCGCAGAAAAGATTGAAGTCGCGTTTGACGACCACATGCAGGGCAGGCTTGTGAACTCCGGCCCGTTCAATGGGCTCCCGCCGGAAGAAGCGATTGCCAAGATGACGGCATTCGCGGAGCAAGAAGGATTTGGGCGTGGGGAGACGATCTACAGGCTAAGGGACTGGGGAATTTCGCGGCAACGCTATTGGGGCACGCCGATTCCCGTGGTGCATTGCGTGAAAGATGGAATGGTGTTAGTGCCGGACAAGGATCTGCCGGTTCTGCTGCCGCCGAATCCCAAGCTCACTGGCGAAGGGGAATCGCCACTGGCGTCCACGCCGGAGTTTGTGATCACGACCTGCCCGAAATGTGGCGGACCGGCGCGGCGCGAGACGGACACCATGGACACGTTCGTGGATTCGTCGTGGTATTTCTACCGCTACTGCGATCCGCAAAACGACAAAGCGCCTTTCGATTCGACGAAGGTCGAGTATTGGTTTCCGATTGACCAGTACATTGGCGGAATTACGCACGCAATTTTGCACCTGCTGTATTCGCGCTTCTGGTGCAAGGTGATGCGCGACTTGGGGCTGGTCCGCCACAATGAGCCCATTGCGCGGCTATTTACGCAAGGGATGGTGCAAAAGGGCGGCGTGGCGATGTCCAAGTCGCGCGGGAACGTGGTCGGCGCGGAAGAGATGGCGCAAAAATATGGAGCGGATACGGGGCGGCTGTACACGCTGTTTGCGGCGCCACCGGAAAAGGATTTGGAGTGGAGCGAGGAGAGCATTGAGGGCTCGTGGAGATTCCTCAACCGCGTTTACCGGCTGGTGGAGAGGCATGCGCCCACGATGCGCGGAGTAGCGAATAGAGTGGACGCAAGGTCCATGTTTCATCCGAAAGAGCGCTTCCTCTTGCGCAAAACACATCAGACGCTGCGCCGCGTGACCAGCGACTTCGAGACGCGCTGGCACTTCAATTCGGCGATTGCGCTGATCATGGAGCTAGGCAACGACATTTATGGCCAGGAACCACTTGAAGAAGGCGTGCGGCCGGAAGTGCAGAAAGAAGTGCTGGAGCTGCTGACGCTGATGCTGGCGCCAATGACGCCGCACCTGGCGGAAGAGCTTTGGGAAATGCTGGGGCACGGCGACGGGCTCTGGAAAGCCGGCTGGCCGGCGGTCAGCGAAGACTTGGCGCGCGAGGATGAGATTGAGATCCCCGTTCAGGTGAATGGCCGCGTGCGCGGCAGAGTTAAGGTGCCCGCTGGTTCCGGTGAAGCGCACGTCGTGCGAGAGGCCATGTCGCTTCCGGCGATTGCGCAGCACGTGAACGGAAGGCGCGTCGTGAAACAGATTTATGTTCCGGACAAGCTGCTGAATCTCGTGGTGGCATGAAAGGAGTACGCATGACCGAGAGTGCGACAAAGCTGGCGGCCGAGCCTGCCCAGGGGCAAGAGCAGGGAGCCCGCATGAAGGCTGAGCTCGGCGGCGTGGTGGTACTGGACTTTGGCGGGCAGTACACGCAACTGATTGCGCGCCGCATCCGCGAGCAGCAGGTGTTCTCCGCGATTCTGCCATGCACGACGCCGATTGAAGAGATAGAGAAGTTGAAACCCGTGGGAATCGTTTTGTCTGGCGGGCCGAGCTCTGTGTACGACGCGGATGCTCCGAAGTGCGATCCCAAGGTGCTCGCGCAGGGAATTCCTGTGCTCGGAATTTGCTACGGGATGCAGTGGATCACGCACGCGCTGGGCGGCCGAGTCGAAAGGGCTGAGCGCCGGGAATACGGGCGCGCGCAGTTGAAGGTGGACGAGGCCAGCCCGGAACACTGCTCGGACCTGTTCGTCGGCGTTCCTTCCGCACTGCGCGTATGGAATAGCCATGGAGATCATGTCCGGGCGCTGCCCAAGGGTTTCCGTTGTATCGGCAAGACCGAGAATGCCATCGCGGCTGTGGAACACCCGCAGCGAAAGATTTATGCCGTGGAGTTTCACCCGGAGGTAAAGCACACGGAGCGAGGGACGGAGCTGCTACGGAATTTCCTGTTTCGCGTGTGCAAAGCCGAGCCGAAATGGAGCGGCGCGGCGTTTATTGAGGAAACGACACAAGCGATCAAGGAGAAAGTCGGCAACAAGTGGGCGATCTGCGCGCTGAGTGGCGGCGTGGATTCCACGGTGGCGGCAGTGCTTGTGCACCGAGCCATGGGGAACCGGCTGACCAACATTTTTGTGAACACAGGGCTGCTGCGGAAAAACGAGTTTGGGCAGACACTGGAGATGCTGCGGGATCGCTTGAAACTGCATGTGATCGGAGTGGACGCCACGGACAGGTTTCTGGATCGATTGAAAGGAATCACAGATCCGGAGGAAAAGCGGAAACGCATCGGGAGGGAGTTCATTGCGGTGTTTGCCGAGGAGGCGCAAAAGCTGCAGGCCGGGGAAGCGCACGGAGAAATTAGCTATTTGGTTCAGGGAACGCTTTATCCGGATGTGATTGAGTCGGTGTCGGTGAAAGGGCCTTCGGCCACTATCAAGACGCATCACAACGTGGGTGGCTTGCCGGAGAAGATGCCGTTTGCGTTAATCGAGCCGCTACGTGATTTATTCAAGGACGAGGTCCGGAAGATAGGGAAGGAATTGGGATTACCGCCGGAGGTATTGGTCAAGCATCCGTTTCCTGGGCCGGGATTGGCGGTGCGGCTACTTGGAGAGATTACGCGACCACACCTGGTTACGTTGCAAGATGCTGACGCTATCGTCGTTGAAGAGATTCGGAGAGCAGGGCTGTATGAAAAGGTTTGGCAGGCGTTTGCGGTGTTACTGCCGGTACGAAGTGTGGGCGTGATGGGCGATGGACGGACGTATGGACTGACCGTGGCAGTGCGCGTCGTGGAGTCGGACGACGCGATGACGGCTGACTGGGTGAAACTGCCCGCGGAAGTGCTGGAGAAGATTTCAACGAGGATCGTGAACGAAGTCCCTGGAGTGACGCGAGTCGTCTACGACGTGAGCTCGAAGCCGCCTAGCACGATCGAGTGGGAGTAGTGTTAGAAAATAGAGAAGACCCGAGCATCCTCAGGACAGAATGGTTCGGCGAAGCCGGCGTATACCGCACGTAAGCTATTGAAAGACAGGGGTTTGAAAAAGAAAATCGCCGCGCAATCAATCTAGCGCGGCCCTTCCCATAACATTAGCTAGCAATGCTTGTGTCCCGGCCTATTCAGGCCTTGCGACCGCAGAACTACCGATTGGCCATTTTCTGAGCCATGTACAGAATCAGCTTGCGATCGCCTTCTTCCGCCTTGCTCAACAAGCGGCGAAGTTTATTGAGGAAACGTGCTTCTTTGCCGACACTGCCCCAGGCGATATCGTCAGACGATTTGCGCTTCGGGAGGTTCGGCAACTGCGGCGGCTCCTCACCGTCGTAGAAAAGTTGATAGAGAGGCACTTCGAGGGCGCGCGCCAGTTTTTCCAGCGTTTCGATGGCGGGGACGGTATGGCCATTTTCGACGCGAGAGATGTAGCAGCGAAGGAGACCGGTACGCTTCTCGATGTCGCCCTGGGAGAGTTTTTTGTCTTCGCGCAGTGCGCGAAGACGGTCACCGATAATCATGAAGGCATTATTCCATGTCGATAAGAACGGAATCAAGTGAAAAGTTGTGAAGTAACTTGTGAAGAGCAAAGAAAGAGATGATGCAAGAGCAGGCATCCCGGAGATAATAGGCGTAACCAAAAACCGATGGCACACGTCCCAAAAACAGAGATGCTTGATGGGCCTGGCGCGGCAAGAGCGGCCAGAGCCCGGCTTGTCAAGCTGGTAGAGACGGCGGATGACCGGGAGTTGGTCCGGCGGTCGCAAAGAGAGGATAAGGAGGCGTTTGAAGAGCTGATCCGGCGGCACCAGCACCGCGTGTTCGCAGTGGCCGGAGGGATCTTGAGGCGGCGCGAGGACGTGGAAGACATCGCGCAGCAAGTGTTTGTGAAGGCGTACTTCTCGCTGAAGAGATTTGACCAGCGCGCGGCGTTCAGCACTTGGCTGTACAAGATTACAGTAAATGAGTGCTGGGATCTGTTGAGAAAGAAGAAAGTGCGGCCGCTGGTCTACGAAGCGGACCTGAGCGAAGAACAGGCGCGGCAGGTGATTAGTTCGGCGGAGAAGGGCAAAGCAGGGCCGGATGTAAGCGAGAGGTTGGAGGCCAGGCAGCGCGTGGAACGGCTGCTAGATCAATTGGACGAGCGGGACCGGTTGATGCTGATCCTGAAAGAGGTGGAAGGTTTTTCCATTGAGGAAATCGCCGAGCTTCTTGACTTGAACGCGAATACGGTGAAAGTCAGACTGTTCCGGGCAAGACGGCGCGTGGTGAGTCAAGCTAAGGCCCAGGGCAAGTGAGAGAGGGATGTCGGAGAAGTAAGGAGTAAAGCATGTGGAATGACGAGAAGGGCGACGAATGCAGCAAGTGCATGGATGCGCTCGAAGAGGCCTCTGCAAAACACACTGGCGCAGTTGACGTAAGAAAATTGCTGGAGGAATTGACTGCAGAAGAGAGGAAGCACGTCGAGGGCTGCGAAGTCTGCCGCGAGGGAGCGGAGGAAATCGTCGCAGCGAGAGAATTGTTCCAGGGAGTGGCCAGCTTCGCCGGAGAGGAGCGCCCTTGGTTTGCCGCGCGCGTGATGGCGGCCATCGCCTCGCGCGAAAGGGAACTCGCACTGCGGCTGAGCGCCTGGAGCGAGTTCGCGCGTTACGGAGCGCGGCTCACGTGGGCTACTGCGCTCCTGTTGCTGGTGGGGACGACACTGTTTTATGAAAAAGTGGTTCGCGCACCGAGTTACCAGCCGAATGGAACCTCGCAAGAATCGCTTTTTGAGGGCCCCCAACAGGCCAGTCAAGACGACATATTGATCAGCATGGCAGGCAGCAATCCATGAGCGAGACGCCGGCAACCAATAAGGCGATTGTTTGGGTGGCCATCGTGTTCCTGCTGGGAGCGGCAGTAGGCGGAATGGGCGGATATGTTTGCGCGCGTAGGTCAGTCTCTGCGGCGCCTGCGCCACTGCCGGAGCCGGAGAGGCGGGCGCGGCGCGTTCATGAACTCACGCAAGAGCTGGGTTTGTCGAGCGACCAGGCGAAGCAACTGGATGGAATCCTGGAGCAGTGGCACGGCAAAGTGAAAGCCATACACGATCAGTCGAATGCACAGATCGAACAGTTACGCCAGACGGGCCGCGATCAGATTCGTGGCGTGCTGACGCCCGAACAAAAGCCCAAGTTTGAAGAGTTCCTCAGAAAGCTGGACGAGGAAAGAAAAAGGAACCCGCCTCCGAGGTAACGAGTTAAGAGTGAGCGCCTGCTTCGGCGTTTCGTCCGCTAGCTTTGTCTAACTCGGACAGAAGCGATTTAGTGTCTTCCGAGCTGGCCCGGAACTCCATGCCCCTCATGGACCCGTTCTCCATCCAATACATGCTCACGAAATGATCGCTCGTCTTTATCGGCCCCAGGATTCCTTCTCCGGCCAAGAAAACCGGAGCAATGAATAGAAGAAGTCCGCCCCCACCTGCGCAGCAACCATCCCAGAAGTCTTCCCACCCCTTTGTCGCCTTGCGAACTTCCGTACGAGAGTCGGCAGTTCTCACGTTCGCAGCGGGGATCGAAAGCGAAAAGGCTTTTGAATCACGAACGGTGATCCATTGACCATTCATGGTAAGAGTTATGAGCGTGTCTTTTGGAAGAAGGGTTGTCGGCCCAGAGTACCTTACTTTCCAGGACCTCGCCTTTTCGATGCTCGAGCTTGCAGGTGGTTGCGGAGTAACAGGATTTACCTCTCGTAGCTGTTTCAGCCGTTTTACGATTTGACCGGCGATATCTGGCGCCGCCCGGATGCAATCCCAAGCAATTGCCTTGCCCGCCCCGACAACCATGCCACTCTCTTCATGAGTCATTCTATATGTGCAATCCCAGCTCATCGTAGGGCGATCCAGCACAATCAAAAGATCGGCTCTGGAATCCTTCACCAAGGCTAATCCCATGGCTTGGAAGTCTTTGTTTTCGAGAAGCTTCTTTTCCAGCGGCTCGGACGGGAATCCGGACCACGCGCCTCCCGGCTTGGGCTTGATGTAAAGGGTCTGGACTCGTTTCATGATTTCCCTGAGGTCATTCGGCGCAGGTGCGGTCTGAGTTTTCTCTGCCTGGGGGGCTGGGGTTGAGAGCGGCGCCGCCGGAGCAGCCGAGCCAGATCGTGCAACTGGAGTAGCGCCGAGGGCCTCTTCGGATGTCAAGGTCTGAGATGGCTGAGAAGATTGGGGAGATTGAGCAGACAATGCCGATTCAACCGGAACTAATGTGAAGGCTAATAGAGCCGGGGCTAAGAGTTTCATGGTTCCCTCCGTACTTTATGAATTTGGCCCGGGATACTGTGAGAGAGGTTAGGCAACCGGGCTTCCGGTGCATTGGAGGGAAAATACGCCAGATTCACAGGACTTACAACGGGGGAGTCAGCGAATGACGATTCTTGGCCGCAAGGCGACCATGACACCGCCATCCAAACACTGCACCAGTTAGACTTTAACGATCAGCTTGCCGATGTTGGCGCCGGTGAAGAGCATGTTCATTGCTTCGGGAGCTTTCTCAAGGCCTTCGACGATGGTTTCGCGGTCCTTGATCTTGCCGAACATTTTCCACTGACCTAGCTGTGTTGCCGCCTCCATGAAACGGGGAACATAGTCCAGAAGAATAAAGCCCTCGACGCGAAGGCGCTTCACAAGAATGGTGCCCAAACTGGCCATGCCAGGATCTTCTTTTGTATAGCCCGAAATCAGCCCGCAGAGAACCACGCGGCCATGGAGATTCATGAGACCAAGAACGGCGTTCATGATTTCGCCACCGACGTTTTCAAAGTCGATGTCGATGCCATTGGGAACGGCTGCGGCGAGTTTTTCCTTCCAGCCGGGTTGCTTGTAGTTGATGGCGGCGTCAAAGCCCAGATCGTCTTTGAGCCAGGAACACTTTTCGTCCGAGCCGGCGATGCCGACGACGCGGCAACCGCGAATTTTTCCGATCTGGCCGACGATGCTGCCGGTGGCGCCGGCCGCCGCTGAAACAACGAGCGTTTCGCCTTTCTTTGGCTGGGCGATTTCCATTCCGAAGAAAGCGCTGAGGCCATTAATGCCAAGGAGACCCAGGAAAGTCGTGTCCGAAACGAAAGGGATCTTGGGAATTTTTTGAAGAGTTTGACTCTTGGACGGATCGAACACGAGATAGTCCTGCAAACCGACGAAGCCGGTGATGCGATCTCCCTTTCTATAGTCGGGGTGACGAGACTCGACGATTTCGGCAAAACCTAAGGACCGCATGACTTCGCCGATGGCGACGGCTGGAAGGTAGCTGTCAATGGCCATCCAGACGCGCATGGTGGGGTCGATGGAGAGATATTTCACGCGCGCAAGCGCCTGGCCGTCTTGCAATTCAGGAAGAGGTGATTCTGCAAGTTGCAGATCGCCAGGCGCGATAAGACCTTTGGGGCGCGATTGAAGGATGAGTTGACGATTTGTCGTTGCCATAAGAGTGCGTCACCGATGAATCCGGCCGTTTAGGTGAGACTTAAGCAGATTCCTCGCTGCGCTCGGATTGACAATCGGCACAGGGAGCGAGCTAAAAGGGAATGTCTTCGTCGGAGATTTCGGGGCCAGCGGCTGGGCCGCCTCCGCCACTGCCGTAGCTTTCCTCAGCGGGGGAACTCTGATCCATGTCCTCTCCGCCGCGCGAAGCGCCTCCGCCCATTCCTCCGCCCGCGGCTGCAGCGTCAGCGCGCGAGCTGAGCATCTTCATGGTGTTGGCCACGATATCGTAGCTGGTGCGTTTCTGCCCTTCCTTGTCCTGCCATTCGCGGGATTGAATGCGTCCTTCGATGTACACCATCGTGCCTTTCTTCAAATACTGCTGGCAGATCTCAGCTAGCTTTCCCCAAGCAGTAATCCTGTGCCATTCGGTGCGCTTTTGGCGTTCGCCGTTGCGGTCTTTGTAGCTTTCGTCAGTGGCCATGGTGAAATTCGCGACAGCCTGGCCGCCGCCGGTATAGCGCGTTTCAGGATCGCGGCCCAAACGGCCGACAAGAATCACTTTATTCACGGACATGAAAGAGTTCCCCCTGCGAGGGCGAAGATAACATGCGATGCAGCAAAAGGGAAATTGCAGGGAGTAAGTAATGATTGGTGATTGCTGGCTGGTTATTCGTGATGCGCGCCTCTATCTTGGCGGTAGACCGCACTGCCTGGTGCTCGTGCGAGTGTCACAGACCTCAAATTGACAATTCCATGGAGGGAGCCTAACTTGCCTGTCTCAATTGGCCAAGCGGAGGAACGTAACATGGATAGGAAGAAAGCTGTTTGCGTTGCAGTCGTGGCCTGCCTTCTCACTTTGTGGGCCGCGCTATTTTGCGCGAATGCGCAGGATGGGGCTCCTGCCCCGAACGGTTCCGTTGGAATATTTGAGGGGCACGGGGACGTGGGCAAAGTAGTTCCTCCGGGATCCGTGGAATACGATGCAGCGAAGAAAGCGTATACGGTTGCAGCCAGCGGCTACAACATTTGGTTCGACAAGGATGCGTTCCAATTCGCTTGGAAGAGAGTCTCAGGAGACGTGACTCTGACGGCGGACATTTCGTTTCTGGGAAAAGGCGTGCAAGAGCATCGCAAAGCGGTGCTAATGATAAGGCAGTCTTTGGACGCCGATTCCGCATACGCGGACATTGCCCTGCATGGCAACGGGATGCCTGCTCTGCAATTTCGGGATGAGAAAGGGGCGATGACGCACGAAGTCCAGGCCTTGCGGTGGGGGCCCAAGCGGCTGCGGCTGGAAAAGCGCGGCGACTTCTTCACCATGTGGCTTGCGGACGATAGCGGGGAGTTTCGCCTCGCGGGTGCCTCGGCGAGGCTAGCGCTCAAGGAGCCGTTTTACGTGGGAATAGGGCTGTGCAGTCATGATGATAACGTGGTGGAGAAAGCAGTTTTCTCGAACGTGGAATTGAAATCGATGGCCCCTTCTCTGGCTGGAGCGACGGTACTTTACAGCATGCTGGAGGTTGCCACAGTAGCGTCGACGGACCGCACGGCGATTTATGTTGCTCCAGAACGCTTTGAAGCGCCGAACTGGATGCCGGACGGAAAGAATCTGTTGTTTAACCGCAACGGGCGCATCGAAAAAATTCCGGTGACGGGCGGAAAGACCGAAATACTCGACACTGGATTTGCCACTCGCTGCAACAACGATCACCTTATTTCGCCCGATGGAACGCAGCTTGGGATCAGCGATAACTCGAAGGAGAGCCACCAGTCGCTTGTCTATATTGTTCCGATTGGCGGCGGCACGCCGCGGCGCATAACGCAGAAATCTCCTTCTTATCTGCATGGATGGTCTCCGGATGGAAATACGCTGGCTTTCGTGGGCGAGCGGAACGGGGACTTCGACATTTATACGATTCCCGCAGCGGGTGGGGAGGAAACGCGGCTGACCACGGCGAAAGGGTTGGATGACGGGCCGGAATACACGCCCGACGGAAAGTACATTTATTTCAATTCAGAGCGCACGGGGCACATGCAAATCTGGCGAATGCGCGCGGATGGAAGCGAGCAAGAGCAAGTTACATTTGGCGAGGAGAACGACTGGTTCCCCCATATTTCGCCAAATGGCGAATGGATGGTGTTTCTCAGCTATGACAAGAGTGTGAGCGGGCATCCAGAAAACAAGGACGTGATGCTACGGCTGATGTCGCTGAAAGACAAAAAGACTACGGTCCTGGGGAAATTGTTCGGCGGCCAGGGCACGATCAACGTTCCATCGTGGTCGCCAGACGGGAAGCAGTTGGCTTTTGTGAGCTATCAGTTGGTTCCGAAGGAATGAGAGAGAGCATGGAACAGAGATCGAAGATCAGCTTGCTTGAGGGCGGCACGCGGGACTTACCTTAGGGATGGAGCTGGGCAGGAAAGAGAGAATCCGCAGGTGTGCACCTTGCGTTGCAACGAGGGACTATCGAGAAGCAGCCGTAACGGGGACGCCTAGGTCCCTGAGCTTGGCACGCGCGTAGCGATCTTCTTCGCTGCCAGGAAAGCGCTTCACAACGTCGCGAAGGTCGCGAATACCGGAAGATTTCTGCCCCAAGTCAATGAAAGCCCTTCCGCGCTCGAGGAGAGCGGATGCCAGCTTGAAGCTCTTCGGATAGTCGTTCAGAACTTTGTCATATTCCGTAATGGCCTGTTGATAGTTCTTTTGTTTGTAGGAGATTTCGCCGATGTAAAACTGCGCGTTGGCGGCAAGGTCGGTTTTGCCGTAATACTTCAAGTAGTCCTGAAACTCGGAGCGCGCCAAGTCATATTTGCCGCTCTGCAGGTCGCGGTAACCATTGGAATAAAGAGACTCGGCGCTCGGAGCCGGGCCCGAAGGAGCAGCGGAGCCGGAGGAGCGTGTTGCAGGTGCAGCCGAGCCGGAGGAGCCTGCCGGCGGGGCAGAAGAGGCAGTTGGCGTAGCTGTTCCGGTAGTGGAAGAAGGCGCGGCGCCAGAGAGCTTCGCGTCCATGCTCTGCACGGAATTCTGCAGATCGACGAGCTGCTGATTGAGTTTGCCGAGCCGGGACTTAATCTCCTCGAGGTTATCAGAGAGGCCTTGGACTTGCGTGGACATGGTGTCCAGCCGCGTGCCGGAATTGGCCTGAACGTCCTGCACGGACTTTTGCAGCGAAGACATGGTGCCGTTGAGCCGGTTGATGTTGTCAGTGAAGCCGCTGACGACGGTCCGAATGGCAGTGTGGTCCTGGATCATCTGCGTAGAGAGATCCTTTTGCCCCTGCAGCAGGGAAGTGACGTCGCGCTGCAGGTCAATGAGTTCCCTGGCGACGGCTTCCGCAGGATGAGGGCCGATAAGGCTTCCGCCAATTGCGCCGGCCAACAGAGCGGCGCTAAAAATTGCAACATTACGCATACGCATGACAATCCTCCTCAAGAACTCCACGAAAGCAAAAGCCTCGCCAGGGAAGCAGCATTCACTCTAATTAAGAGGGCCGCAAGTGGGCAAGGGTTTGCCCGGCCTCGCGGCCTCTATTCATTACCAGCGAAGTGGTCCGTGAACCTACGCAAAGGGCGCAAGACTCTGCGCCCCTGCAAACCCAGGGATCCTAGTTAGCCTTTACGAAATGGCCGCGGCGGTTTTGCTGCCAGCAAGGCTCACCATGTTCCGCGCAGACCGGCTTTTCCTTGCCGAAGCTGACGGTGGTGAGGTTGCCGGCGGATACGCCGAGCGAAACGAGGTATTGCTTGACGGCGTTCGCGCGGCGGTCGCCGAGACCAAGATTGTATTCGGTCGAGCCGCGCTCATCGCAATGGCCTTCGATGGTCGCTTTCCAAGACGGATGTGCTTTCAAGAATTCTGCAGTGTGAGAGAGCGCTTCGCGAGCATCCGCACGAATATCGGCTTTGTCCGTATCAAAGTAGGCGTCGCGTACTTCTCTAAGGAATAGTTCTTCGTCGGAAGGTCCCTTTTCCACGACCGGAGCAGGTGCAGGAGTGCCAACGGTAACGGCAGCGGTTGCGCTGGCGGATCCGCCGGGGCCACTGGCTGTGATGGTGTAAGTGGTCGAATCGGTGGGGGAAACTTTGGTTGAACCCTGCGCCGTGACAGCGCCGACTTCGGGAGCAATGGAAAGCTGGGTGGCATCGGTGGAATTCCATGTCAATGTGGCGGATTCGCCCTTATTGATGGAGGTTGGGCTCGCTTGGAGCGTGACAGTGGGCTGCGCGGCGGGCGGCGCGGCCGCGGGGGGCGCGGGAGGTGCTTCTTTCACTTTTTTCCCGCAGCCGAAGGAGAACACAGCGGCGGCAAGAGCAACGAACAAACTAGCGCGACAGAACGAGCGTGAAGCCAAGTTCATGCAATTCCTCCTGAACAGTAGAATCCCCGTGTTCGACCCACCAGAGCGAACTATCCTAGCACCAGCGGGCTGGGTCCGGGCAATGTATCGTGAAACGATATATTATACAGCGGCGTAAAACCACAAGCATCAGATGCAGAATTTCCACTAAAGCATTCAAGATTTTGTCTGACGGAGGCCCACCCGTGAGATGCACACGCAAGCCTCTTGGTTCCAAACCGGCCGCTCAACGCGTGGACCAGTTGGGCGATTCGTTGACGCCGCCGTTGGTCAATTGGTGCGGTTGAGAACCATCGGCGAGCATGGTCCAGATCTGGCGCGAGCCGGAACGGGTCGACTCAAAAACCAGATGGCGGCCGTCGGGCGCCCAGCTCGGGCGTTCGTTGCGGCCTTGATCGCGGGTCAATTCAAGAAGCTGTCCAGAACCTGGGTCCGTGATGTAGAGATCGTAGTTGTCGTTGGGGCGGCGCCAGCTAAATGCCAGCAACTGGCCGTTGGGTGACCAGGCCGGGTCGATGACGTAACCTTTGTCTGGGAGATCGAGTTTCGTGATGCTGGTGCCGTCCGAATTCATCAGATAAAGCTGTGGAGTGCCACCCCGGTCGCTGACGAAAGCAATGGTCGCGCCCGTCTTGGGATTCCAGGCAGGCGACACGCTGGCGATGTTGCCGCCCATTTGCGTGAGCCGCTTAGGACTCCTGCCATTGACGTCGCTGATGTACAGCTCCGGGTTCCCTTGCATCGAGGAGGAAAAAATAATCTGGGTGCCGTCGGGGGACCAGCCGGGAGTGGTGTTGGTGCCGCGGAAGCGTGGGAAAGTGATGAGCTTGCCGGTGTCCGTGGAGTACATGCAGAGCTGCGCGCTGGTGATCCCGCCGTAAGGCGCAAAACAGGTGAAGGCAATGCGCGAAGCATCGGGTGACCAGCGAGGAGTGAGAGAAATCGAGTGGAGGGAAGTGAGCGGGTGCTGGTTCGCGCCGTCGTAATCCATAACCCAAATTTCCTTGGAGCCGCCGCTTCCCCGGACAAAGGCAATTTGCGTACCAGCCACGCCGGGGAGCCCGCCGGTAAGTTTGCTGATGATTTCGTCCGCAAATTGATGAGCGAACTTGCGGACTTGTACGTCGGTGGGGCCGCCGCGATAGACTTTGCCAACCACTGGCGGTGCAGAAGGATTGCGCACGTCATAGAGCCAGGCTTGGATCGCAACTTCAGCGGAGGATTCCGTTAAGTTGCCAAAACCGACGTAACTGGCGTTGGTCGGAGGTGCGGTCCAAATAGGGGACTTCAGCTCCGGGGGAGCTGTCGGTGCCTGCGGAGGATAGAAGCTGGGACTGGCCAGCTCAAGGATTCCGCAGAACTCGAGGTCGCTGCGTACCACTTGAGTGAAAAGGGCAGAATGAGCCTTGGCGGAATCGGAGCGCGGCCCAACATCCGCGATGGCAATGCGCGGCTTCGCCAGACCAAGGCCTGTTCCCGTCCGAATGCGATCCTGGGCAGCGGCGAAACGTCCGCCTAGCAGGATGATGACCGTAAGAAATAATCCTCCCAAACATCTCGCGAATTTCACGACATTTCCCCCCAGAACATCAATAAATTTCTTGCTTGGGCTAGAAAGAACAGCTACTGCGCCAACCCGAGATCGAAGTCGAATGTAACGTCGACATACGATCCCATGTAATCGTTTGGAAGGGGCCGAAATGCATCAATGCTTTGCATGGCCCGCTGGGCAGAATAGTCCATGGATGAGTTGCCGCTGGTTTGAGAGACTCGGATGTTGGAGATAGATCCGTTCGGGTTGATCCTGAAAGTAACTACGGTATGTGCGCGGTGCGCGGCACGCACGGCGGCATCGATCGTGTTCTGATCCCAGTTTTGCTGGATGCGGGTTCGCATGGAATCCACATACCAGGGATAGCGACCGGCGAAATCTCCGCCACCTTGCCCAACGGCCGCTACGCCGGAAGACGCGCCCGGATTCTGCGAGTAGCCGGTGGGAATATTGGGAGTGCCGCCATGGCCGGGGATAGCGTTATCTGGCTCAACCGTTTTGTTTTCGAGCGTGCGGGATTTGCGAGAGGGCGGTAGAGGTTTTTCTTTTTCAAATTTACGGATCGGGGTCGCGTCGGTTTTTGGCTCGGGCGGTTTAGGCTTGGGTTCTTCTTTGTGAAGGCTCTTGGTGGTATCGACGGTTCTACTTTCCGTGACATTGGGTTCCTTGGGCATAGGAATGCCCGCCGAGGCGACAAGATTCACTTTAGTACCGCCCAATTTGCCGCCAGTGCCGCCCCAGTTTTTGGCCTGACGGTCCAGGTAGGCGGCGCTAGAGAGCCCGGCGAATAACAAGACATGGAACACGACCGAGCGCCCAATGTATTTCTTGAGCGTAACTTCGCGCGGGATGGCGATAGCGGTGGCCATATCATTGAGTGCGTGCGCGCTCCGTAAGCGGTTCGGTGACAATGCTGATGTTATTGATGCCAGAGACTCGCAGGGTATCGACCACCGAAGCGAAAATGCCAAAGGGGACGGTCTCATCGCACCGCAAGAACACGGCCTGCTGAGTACTCCTGAGTTGCGCGTGAACTTTAGCGCCAAGCTGATGAATGCTGACCGGATCGTTGCCAAGGTAAACCCGCTGCCCTTTGTCGATGCTGACTACCAGGCGGTCCTGGCTGATGTCTTTCACGGTTTTGGTTTTGGGGACGTCGACTTCGATGCCGGACTGAAGTATGGGAGCGGTGATCATGAAGATGATGAGCAACACGAGGACCACATCCACAAACGGGACCATGTTGATTTCGGAGAGCGAAGTTTGCGTTCCTTTGGAAAGTGAAGGCATCGTTTATTACTTGCTCGACCGGGCCGTCTGGTGCGGCCGCAGAACTTAGTTAAAAGCTTTCTCGACTTGGGCCGTGACTTCCATTGCGAAATTGTCTAGGCGTTGGGCTAGCTCGCGAATGTTTTGCAGGAATTGATTGTAGAAGATAACGGCTGGGATTGCAGCGGCTAGGCCCGCCGCGGTAGTGACCAGGGCTTCCGCAATCCCGGGAGCGACGGCGCGAAGACTGGCGGCTCCGGCGCTGCCGAGGCCGGAAAAGGCGTCGATGATGCCCCAGACCGTCCCAAACAATCCGATAAACGGAGTCACGGAGCCAGTGGTGGCAAGCCACGACATGCCGCGTTCGACCCGGCGAACCTCTTCGGCGGAGGCGAGTTGCATGCTGACGGTGACGGCTTGCAGGCTCTTCAACTGAGGCGGATGCGGGTTAGAGGAGAGGCCTCCGACCTGTGATTGCAGCTCGCGATAGCCCGCCGCATAGACCAGTGAAAAAGGCGAGCCCGCAGAGGCTAGGGCTTGCGGATTGGCGACACCGCGCGTGGCGCGGAAAATGCGAAGAAATTGATCGCTTTGCCGCCGGATGCGGCCGAACATTCCCAGCTTCTGAAAGATCATCGCCCAGGAAATAATGGAGAAGAGAAGCAGGATTGTGAGAACAACGCGCGCGACCAATCCTGTCTGGTTAAGAATGCCGGTGAGATCAGTCGCAAAAATCGTCGTGAACAGAAAAATGACGTACTCCTCACTGAGAACAGAAATTTTTCTGGGCGTTTAAAAACGTAGCACACGCACCGATAGCCTGCAACCTACTTGGATGCGGACTTGTCTAATCGTGATGCTTATTAGGAAACAGGGTTCAGGATTGGTGACTGCTGACTCGTGAGAAATACCATCGCTCGGAACTCGAAAATCGAAACTCGAAACTCACTCCACCGCCTCGGAGTTTTGGGTTCGGATTTTCGAGTTTCGAGCCATACCCTCCGTACAAAAACAGGTGTGATAAACTGCGAATTGGGCATGAGCAAACCGTTTGATGTCGCGCTGGGAAGGCTGACGGGTCAGGATTCTTATTCCTGTGCACCCCCGGTGAATTTTGCCATGGCCCAAGAGCGCGGTACGTTCTTCCTGGAAACCTTTGGCTGCCAGATGAACGAGCACGATTCGGAGAAAGTGGCTGGCGTCCTGCTCGCGCGCGGCTACCGGCAAGTCGAGACACCGGAAGCTGCAGGGCTAATCCTCTACAACACGTGCAGCATTCGCGAAAAGGCAGCGCAAAAGGTTTTTTCGCGCCTGGGAGAGTACCGCGAAAAGCAGGGCGGGGAAAAGATCATTGGCGTGCTGGGCTGCGTGGCGCAACAGGAAGGCGAGGGCATTTTCAGGCGCGCGCCGTGGGTCAGTCTGGTGTGCGGCTCGGCAAGCTACAGCAAACTGCCGACGCTGCTTGCGCAATTGGAGTCGGGGAACCAGCGCGTCACTGGACTCGATCTGGATACGGACGAAACGTTCGAGACAGAGGTCACGCGGCGCGACAATCCATTTCGGGCATATTTGACCATCATTGAAGGCTGCGACAAGGCTTGCACGTACTGTGTTGTGCCCTACACACGCGGGCCGGAACGCAGCCGCGCAAGCGACGCAATTCTGCGTGAAGTCCGCGAACTGGCGGAGCTTGGCTACACAGAGGTTCAACTTCTCGGGCAGACCGTGAATTCTTACACCGATCCGACCTCACGAAAAATGAGATTTGCAGAATTACTGCTGGCCGTTGCAGCTGTCCCAGGAATCCGTCGAGTGCGATTTACGACTTCGCATCCGAGCGATTTCACGCCGGATATTATTGAAGCGATCGAGTCGGAGCCGAAACTCTGCAATCACGTCCACCTGCCGGTGCAATCGGGCTCAACAAAAGTCTTGCGCGAAATGAAACGCACTTATACGCGCGAAGAGTACCTCGAAAAAATCGCTATGATCCGCGACGCTGCAAGGCCGATCGCCATTACCACCGACGTCATCGTTGGTTTCCCGGGCGAGTCGGAGGCCGATTTCAACGACACCTTGAGTTTGCTTGAGGTGGTGAAGTTCGACGCGATGTTTACGTTCAAGTATTCGCCGCGACCGAACACATCCGCCATGCACATGGACGACGCCATTCCGGAGGAGGAGAAATGTCGGCGGCTAGCAATCCTCTTGGAGCGACAACGGGAAATCCAAACCACTAAGCATCAAACGATGCTCGGAAGCACGTGGGAAGTGCTGGTTAGCGGAAAATCGCGCCACGAAAACCAATGGTCGGGATATACCAGTTCGCATCGCATTATAAATTTCGCTTCCTCTGCGCATGAACTTCTGGGAACCTACGTTCAGGTTCGCGTAACGGGAGCGACGCCGAACAGTTTAGTGGGCGAGCAAGTGGCAATGTCCTAGGGAGGCCTTCATGGAAGTGGAAATGAAAATCCGCGGCCTGATGATGGATCCCGTGACAAACATGCCCATCGTTGTCCTCAAAGACGTGCAAGGTCAGGCGATTCTCCCGATTTGGGTCGGCGTCTATGAAGCCAATGCCATCGCCCTGGAAATAGAAAAGGTTCATACGCCGCGGCCAATGACGCATGACCTGCTAAAGAATGTCCTGCTTGGCCTCGAAGTGCGCGTTCAGAAAATCGTTGTGAATGACCTGCGGGACGATACGTTCTACGCGCTCATTTGGGTGGAACGTGACGGACAGATGATGACCATCGACTCGCGCCCAAGCGATGCGCTGGCCTTGGCTCTGCGGATGGACTGCCCGATTTACGTCGATGAGATCGTCCTGAAGAACTCCAAGGTTTCTACCGCTTTCTCCGAGAAAAACACCAATGAACAACTGCGCAACTGGCTCGAGGGACTTTCCGACGAAGACCTCGGCCGCTACAAGATGTAGCCATCCATACGGAAATTGTGAGCGAAATAAAAAGGTGGCGAAAAAATTCTTCGCCACCTGATATACCCACCTCAAATCGAGGGGCTAGGAGCTGGTTTCAGCTTCTTTCATATCATCAGAGGCCTGTTTGTTGGCTTTCTTGACCTCGGATTTGGAGTTTGCTGTTGGTTCCAGCGATTCAATGGCCTTACCAAGGCTCATCGAACCGGTTCCCGTCACCTTAGCTTTCAGAGCGTCGAAACCGCCCGGGAAGTTCAGGTTTTTTGCAACATGCGCCGCCGCCACGCATTGACCAAGGTTCTTGAAGCCATTGCAGGCCGTAGCGGCATCTTCACCGGTCAGAGTCTTGATCTTGCCAGCGATGACCGTGTTGTGGCTGAGGACGTTGCTTGGCGAAGCGTGGGACATATCCATGTGGCCTGTCCCCGCGTCTTTATTGGCTTCGCCAGCGCCGGCTGCGGCCGACGGGCCATGGCCCGCCGGCGGTCCCCCACCGGGGTGCCCGCGTTGCGCCAGAACCGGCGAACTAAAGGCAAAGCCCAAAGCAGCGATCAGAACGAGATGCTTTTGCTTCACGGATTCCTCCTCTGATTTATGCTAGCTGAGACAGGGCTGGTGGGATGGCCCGTCCTGCCTGGGAACATCTCTTGAAATTATGATGCATCTTTTTTTGAGGAGGATGCAAGCCTGCGCAGACTCTAATGCTGCGCCTGCAACACACTCTCAGGTTCGGCCACAAGGCGCCGAACCATGCGGCGCCAGACCAGCAACAAGACGATGCCGATTAGGATGAGTGCGAGACTCAAGCCAGACCAAATTCCAAACGCGCCCCAGCCACGCCGAAAGCATAACCACGCTCCCAGTGGCAAGCCGATGATCCAGTACGCCGTGAAGTGGCAGAGCATCGGCGTGCGCGTATCACCCGCGCCGCGCAAAGCACCGGTAGCTACGGTCTGAATTCCGTCGAACAACTGAAATGCCGCACCGGCGATGAGAAGCAGGGAAGTGCTGCGGATGAGCGTCTCGTCCGGAGTGTAAACGAGCGCGATCCACCTTGGAAAAACCAGCAGGGCAACGGCCGCGAGGGTCATGAACCCGGCTCCGAGAAAGATTGCAGCGTACCCAGCGTCGCCGGCGGAGTCAGGTCTTCCTCGTCCAATGGCGTGACCTACGCGAACAGCCGCCGCCGAAGAAATTCCCAGCGGGACCATATAGGTGAGAGCGACGGTGTTTAGCGCGATTTGATGGCTGGCGAGCGCGACCGCCCCTAAACGGCCGATTAGCGCAGTAGCCAGAGCAAAAACGCCGATCTCCAGAGTGATCTGAACCGCTGCGGGCAGGCCCAATGAAATCAGGTGCCGGATGCGGCGAAAGTCGATGTTGACTGTCGTCTTCAGCAATTCTGTGCGATGACGCTGGTCGTACCAGAGAAGGTAGCCAACGAGGACCCCGGCCATGTACACGCGGGAGATCGCCGTCGACCAGCCGGAACCCACCACTCCCATCGCAGGCGCTCCCCATTTGCCGTAAATGAGGATCCAGTTGAAGAGCGCATTGATGAGGTTGGCGGTGACCAAAGCAAATGCAATCGGCCGAGCCATGTTCATGGCCTGCAAGCAACGGCGAACCGCGAAGTACAAGAGCAACGGGAAAAGGCCGACTGCGAGCGCTTTCATGTAGGGAACTGCGAGCGCAGCAACTTGCGTTTCAATGCCCAGATGCTTCAAGAGAGGATCGAAGTACCACACCGGGATCATCAGAAAAGGCGTCATGACCAGACTGAGATAAATGCTGTTGATGAGCGAACGATGGCAGTCCTCGCGTTTGCCGGCGCCAAAGGCTTGCGCAACAAGCGTATCGAGACCCATCAGCACGCCGCTCCCGAAAAACCCCAGCACATTAAATAGGTTGGAACTGATGCTCACCGAGCCGATGGCCCGCGCGCTGTCTGGCAAGTGACCGACCATCACGGTATCCACGATGCCCATGCTCATCCAACCGATTTCGGCAAGCACCAGCGGCAAGGCGAGACGAACAGTCGGGCGAAGTTCGTGACGAATGGCGTGAAAGCTGATCATGTGAATGAGAAGAGCCTTGAAAGTGTAAGGGGGCAGACGAAAACGAGCAATCCCGCGAACTAGTGACCTATGATTGTCAGGTTGCAAGATGACTGAGCGCAAGATCATTCACATCGATATGGACGCGTTTTATGCGTCCGTAGAGCAGCGCGATGCCCCTCATCTCCGTGGCAAGCCCGTTGTCGTGGCCTGGCGCGGAAATCGCTCCGTGGTCTGCGCTGCTTCGTATGAAGCGCGAAAGTTCGGCGTGCGTTCCGCCATGCCTGCTGTTCGGGCCGAACGTCTTTGCCCTAACGCAGTCTTCCTGCCACCGGACTTCCCGCGCTATCGAGAAGTGTCTCGCCAGGTGCGCGAAATCTTCAAGCGTCATACCGACTTGATTGAACCGCTGTCTCTCGACGAAGCCTATCTCGATGTTTCGGAGAACAAGACTGGCTTGGCAACCGCGACACAAGTAGCGCGTACGATCCGCGAACAGATCCGCTCAGAACTGAGCTTGACCGCCTCCGCGGGCGTGGCGCCGAACAAATTCCTCGCGAAGATTGCCTCGGACTGGAAAAAACCGGATGGTCTCTTTGTCATTCAACCCGAAGAAATAGACTCATTTTTGCTGCCGCTGCCTGTAGGGCGCCTACCCGGAGTTGGCAAAGTCACGGAAGAAAAACTGAAGCACCTGTTAACAACTGCCCCTCATTGTCATTCCGAGCGTAGCTGGCCGACTTTTTCTTCCAGCCCCGCTCCTGCGGGGCGGCCGGCCAGCGAAGTGGAGGAATCTCTCATCGAACGATCTTCTAAGGGCCTCATCGTACCAACCGTTGCCGACCTTCGAAAGCTCGACCTGCCAACCCTTGAATCCCGCTTCGGCCGCTATGGCGTGCGTCTCTACGAATTGGCTCGGGGCATCGACAACAGCGGGGTAGTTCCTGACAGGCCAACACAATCCATCTCCGCCGAGGACACTTTTGAGCAGGACGTCTTGCTCACTGAGACGGAGGCGATGATCCGAAAACTTGCGGAGCACACCTGGGCCGCCTCGCGCAAGGAATCACGAATCGCGCGCACCGTCGTGTTGAAACTAAAAACCAGCGACTTCAAGATTCTCACTCGCAGCCACACGCCAGGTTCTCCACCTTCGTCTTGCGAGGAGCTGACCAAAATCGCCCTGTCATTGCGGGAACGTGTCGGCCTCAGCCCTCAGCAGCGGTTTCGCCTGGTTGGCGTCGGCCTCAGCAACTTTTACGACCCTGAAGGTTTGTCCGCTCAGCCGGCTCTTTTTACCTAACCACACCGTTCTCGCTCAGTTCCCGTTTCAGAACACTAGTGGTCATACCCATTCGCTCGTTTGTGGTACTTGAGTACGTCTTCGGCGGACGTGATATCGTGCCGGGGCGCAAAGAGTCGGAAAGGAATCTTCGTGAGCAACAGCTTCGCGAACTTGTTGGCGGTCGTGGCTCCCGTCGCAATTCCCAGCACGGTGATTTGGTCCTATTCTGTCGGCGGAGTGGTATTTGCCATCGGGCTGGTCACGATTTTTCTTCGCGGCGATTGGCAAAAGGCGCGCGGATTCGACAAGCTGATTCTGTTCGGGCCGCTTTTCTACGTGGTACCCCTCGCGGCTTTCGGAACCGAACATTTTACGTTGACGAAACTCATCGCTTCGCTCGTCCCGAAGTGGATTCCATGGCATATGTTTTGGGCGTATTTCGTAGGCGCTTGCTTTATCGCTGCCGCGCTGAGCCTCGCGTCGAAGATTCAGGCGCGTCTCTCGTCGAGTCTGCTCGCCTTGACGTTTTTCCTTTTCGTAGCGCTGATGGACGCCCCGTTTTGGGCACGCCATCCGGGAAATCGGTTTGCGCTGACGTTCCTGCTGCGGGAATTGTCCTTCAGCGGCGGACCTCTGGCGCTGGCAGCCAGCCTCATCGAGCCGTCGCGCGAGCGCCTCAGGCACATCCTTGCGACGGTTGCGCGATACTTCATTGCCGTTCCGGTGCTGTTTTATAGCTTCGAGCAATTCCTGCACGGCGATCACGTTCCCGGCGTTCCGCTGGAACCGCTTACTCCCGCGTACGTGCCCGGCCACGCCGTTTGGACCTACCTGGCCGCTGTGGTTTACGCAGTCGGGGGCATCCTGTTGCTCGTTGGCAAGGAAGCGCGCGCCGCAGCGACGTGGGTCGGCTTGGCCGTGTTCGTTGTGGTGCTGGTCGTCTACGTGCCGATCGCAGTCGTGGAACGCGCCAGCCTCGACAATGGGCTGAACTATATTTTTGACACTCTCATGTTTGGTGGCACCGTTCTTCTGCTCGCAGGTGCTATGCCCCGCGAAGCGGATCAAAGGGAACCCTTAACTGATTCGTGAGCCCAAACCGAGAGTCGAGCGAAATGCGCCTACTTCCTTCTCATCTCTGAGTTATACTCGCCACATTCGACATCTTGTCGATATCGGCGCTCTCGCCGAGAAGGAGGTGATCCAGTGAGGTACAGTTTACGTTGACGCAGTAGAGGAGGCGCTTGTGATCTACGCCGAGCGCCTCTCTCCTTTTTCCACCCAAAAGCTTCAGTCGGCTCTTCTTTCCCAACCCTCACTTTTCAGTGTGTCGGTGTTGTCATAAGCGGTGAAAGATGAAAGCAGGGTAAAATCAAGCCATCGATGCCATACGAATTTATCGAAGGGGCTGACGAGCTGGAACCGCAGCCTGGTTCGAGCCGGTCGGGCGATCCACCCCGAAAATCGACTCTGGCTGGTGTACTTAATCCACAAAACTGCCCCCAGTGTGGCAGGCGGTTTCCGTCCAAAATAGAAGAATCCGCCATGAGGAAAACTCGAGCCAAAGACCCCGGCGAATGGGAGAAGCTACGCAGGAAAATAGACCATAAAGTGTGCACGTGCCTGGGGCCCTAAAGCGCTACGTCTAACAATAGGGATCTCACTTCGCGAGGTTTGTTAGAATGCGTTGCATGAAGAGGCGAACATGGTTGCGAGCGGCGCCCTTGTCGCTATTCCTGCCGGCTGGCATAGCGGAGGCAATGGAGCGGGCGTTTCTGCAGCCCCCAATTGGAAGTCCGAACGCGGAAGGGAATCTCCAAGGTGACGCAATGACAGGATCAGCGAAGGTCTATGAATTGCGTATCTATCACGCGGTCCCCGGAAAGTTGGACAGCCTCATGGCCCGCTTTCGGGATCATACGGATAAGCTCTTTGCGAAACATGGAATGAAGAGTGTCGCTTACTGGACCGCGCTAGACGAGCCCGTGAAAAGCAGCACGTTCTTTTACATTCTCGAGCATCCGAGCCGCGAGGCGGCGGCCGCGAACTGGCAGACCTTCCAGGACGATCCGGAATGGAAGACCGTGAAAGCCAAGTCCGAAGAAAATGGCAAACTAGTGGAGAAAATCGATTCGACCTTCTTGACGCTGACCGATTTTCCCGCGCCGCCACGCATTTGAGCAATTCTCACACTTCGCTCGCCAGGTCATGGAGCGCCTTTTCTTTGAGGCAGACCGTTTTCCAATCGTCCAAAAATGTGGCGCCTATTCCTCGGTAAAATTCGATCGCTTTAGTGTTCCAATCGAGCACATTGAACATGACACCGAAGCCCTTGGCGTCTTCCGCTATTCGCGCGACATGCGCAAACAGCGCCCGCCCCACATTCTTCCCACGAAACTGCGGCCGGACGAAGAGGTCTTCCAAGAAAAGGCCGTGGCCTCGAAACGACGAGTAGTAATCGAAGAAAAGAGCATAGCCTGCCGGCACGCCATCGATCTCTGCAATCAACACTCGAAATTTCGGCCGCGCCCCAAATCCATCTTCGCGTAATTGCTCCTCGCTGATAGCTGCGGAAAACTTCTCATACGTTGCAAATTCTTGAATGAACGCCTTCAGCAAGGGAACATCGTTTACAGTGCCAGAACGAATCGAGAGCATTGCTTATTCCTCGTTCAGCAGATTACTACCAAGAGGAACTTTCTGGTCAGCGGGCTGATGGACAACAACCAGCGGCAAGCGCGAAGGTCTTCCAACTAGACGGTGCTGACCACCTGATAGAGCATCACGATGGTGGCGATCATTTTGATCGACGCGGGTATGCCGCTTCCCAGGTAAACGTCGTACTTCAGTAGTCTGTCGATCAGTTCAAGCGACTTCGCTTTATCCAGCTTTCTATGAATCGGCACGAACACCGCAAAACGAATAACCACCATAAGCAGATGAATCGCTGCTGTGAGTATGATCAACCACATGGAAATAGCAGCGTGGTGAAACCAGATCAACAGAACGTTGACCAACACCAGTAAAACGAGAACAGGGCCAAAGTAGGGAAGGATCCGCCTGGAGACAGAAGAATGAACAGCTGCGAACTCTTCCTCGCCGACCAGTTTCCAGGACTGGTAATACACCAGCGTGCTCATCACGCCGCCGCCGTACATGTAAATAGCCAGGACAAAATACGCTACGGTCAGAATGTTTCTTATCGCCATGTCGCCCTCCTCTCGTGCGCAGCATCGAGAACCCGGCAGGATCTTCTTCACAGGGATACGTCAATAAAGACTTACGGCAGACCATTCTACTCTCCCGGTATTCGCGGTCCATCACCAGTTGACTGCCGCCAGTTTTCCGACTCACCGCGTGTCTTGGCTCCAAAATAGTGCAGCTATATCCTCACGTAGCGACTCCGAAACACTTTCCCAAAGGCCCATTGACCTCTTCCAACTTCTCGGCGAACTTGGCAAGTAAGGCGTTTTCCGCCTGTTCGCGGATTTGTGTAAATGCTTACAGCCGCAAAAGCCGGCCGCTACGAACTCCTCGGTGAGTTGGGGCGCGGAGGTATGGGTGTCGTCTACCGCGCCAAAGACCCGCTCATCGGGCGCACTGTAGCTCTCAAAACGATCCGTCTGTCGGAAGAAGGCACCGCCTTAACCCACGCGCAATTGGTCGAGCGCTTCCAGAACGAAACCCGCGCTGCCGGCCTCCTCGCCCACCCCAACATCGTTGTCATCTACGACGCTGGGGAATCCGACGGGCTCTGTTACATCGCGCTCGAGCTCGTCAACGGCAAAAGCCTTCAGTCTATGCTCGATTCCGGAGAAAAATTCTCCGTTTCTCGCATCCTCAACATCATGGAGCAGGTCTGCTCAGCTCTTGAGTACGCGCATCACCATAGCGTCGTTCACCGTGACATCAAGCCCGCCAATATCATGTTGACGGCCGGGGACGTCGTCAAAATTACCGATTTCGGCACCGCCAAAATCATGGAGTACGGCGGCACCAAGCAGTCCGCCGTCATGGGTACTCCCGGTTACATGTCTCCCGAACAGATCAAGGGCTACGCCATTGACGGCCGCACCGACATCTTCTCCCTCGGCGTCATGCTCTATGAAATGACCACCGGCAAGCAGCCTTTCCTCGGCAAGGATATTCCCGCGATTCTGTTCAGCGTCCTCAATCACGAACCGCCCACACCGCGCGACCTCAACCCTTCCATTCCCCTCGGCGTCAGCAGCACCATCATGAAGGCGCTCTCCAAGAGTCCGCATGTTCGCTATGAAAGCTGTACCGATTTTCTGGAAGACCTAAAGAATTACCGCCCGGACGAAAGGGCGCCGTCTCGGAATACTCCTCTGACTTCCAAGCGCCTCGCCCCTGTTCCTCGGCCGGCGGCGCCCGGGGCCAGCGAAAAATCCTTCAACGCGCCAATGCCTCAAATTCCCGGCGTGGCCCCACGCGCCGCTTCCGCCGCGCCCCCGCGGCCTGCTCTCAACCCTGCTCCTCCTCCGGCGCCCGCGGCCACGTCCACTCACAACGCCGATTCGCGTGAAGATTCCGCCGGCCACATCCCCGGCACCTATGCGGGTCCGCCGTCTAGGTTCAACTTGGATACGAATGCCCTCAAGCGCTACGCCCGCACCGGCGCTGGCGTTCTCCTGGCTGCTTGGATTCTCTCCTTCGCTCTCAAAATGTTTAACCACAACTCCCGCTCCGATTCTGAGGCCGCTCCTAGAGCGGCCATGCCTGCCTCCTCCGCTGCCGCACCGGGCGATGTCTCCGCACCTCTTTACGTTTCCTCCACGAATCCTCAGGTCGCCACACTATCCGAGCTCTCTCAGCCTTGGTCCTCCAAGAGTTTCATCTTTTACAGCGTCTCCCAGTCGCGCGATGTGCCCGCGCTGCTCCTTCGCCTGCCCGGCCCCGCATCGCAGAACAACTCCTACTGGGCCTTCTCACTCGAGGCGCCTTTTGCTAACTGTGAACTCCAATACATCCAGGAGCTCCCGAGGCTCTCTTCTGAGTACGGCGTATCGGCGCGCCACCCCATGGTCGTCAATCCTTGCAGCCACACCGTCTTCGATCCTTTGCAGCTTCAGAAAACTCCCGGAAACATCCTGGTCCGCGGCGCCGTCGTCCAAGGCAGCGACCTCCGTCCTCCCTACGCCATCGAAGTGAGAGTTTCCTCCAATCAAATCCTCGCCACGGCTATGGAGTAACCCCTCACCTCAGCGCCCTCTAATCCCACTTCTCAAAACCTTGATCCTTCAACCTCTTTTGTCCTCCTGGTGACACGCAAGGACCGTAAGCCACCTCTTGTCGATAATCCACCCGGCTGGCGTCGGCCTTAGCAACTCTTGCGATCCCGAGGCGTCCGCTCAATCAGCTCTCTTCACCTAACAACAAAGCCCTGTGAGGTTAAGCGACACGAACTTTGCTCGGTGACGGCGCGACAGCCTTGGTTCGCAGCAGTATCCGGAACGCCAGGCCATGGGTTATGAGAAGCAGAGGCACGTAGGCAGTCAAGATGAAAAAACCTGCGCCTAACAAACCCGGCGTATTGGGGAGTGATATGCGGCTTCCCAGGTAAAAGGCGAAGAACAGGTCGGCAATTCCGAGGGTATTGAAAACCCAGGTCAGCGCTGTCCCCGTGCGGGTTCCCAGAGTAGCCAGGGCGAGCAAAGCCAGAATGGCGGTTAGGAAATCACCGTAAGCTACTGGTTGAGCAAATGTGGCAGGTAGCTCTGGAGACACGACACCCGGAATTAGAAATGCCAATCCGAGGAACCTGAACCCATGCAGGAGTAGGATGGGCTTCAGATTTTCGGGGCTGGGGCGTTCCCTTAGCGCTGGCCAAATATTGTGCCACGCTACTGCTCCCCAAGCGGTCAAGCCGAACGCTACATTAATTCCGAACAAAACTGGAGATGACATGGTCGATCCTTTCCCGTGCTCACTTATTGTTCGCGTTGTCTCTCAGTAGGATCCCGAGAGGCAGGAGTGGCCCGACCGGAATGAACTGCTCGTCCATGAGGTTTTCCTTCGAGAGAGGCAGGCTTTCCATCAGGGCCCGAGCCTCCGCGACGTCCTTGCAGTTCAGCAGGAAGATGACGCCCTTGCCGTCGCCGCGCGTGTACCACTGCTGAATTTTGCCTTCGAGATACAGAGGAACGGTGGCACGAATTTCGGCGGGCATGATTTTCATGACTTGCTCGAGACTAACCCCCGGTTTTGGCGTAAGGATTGTCAGCACGGCGCTGATCTTGGGCTGCGGCGGTGTGGACTGGCCTTGCGCCGAGGGCGCCGGGACCGTTTCAATGCTCATGTTCATTGTTAGCTCCTTGATTCCTCCCGAAAATTTGGACCTTGCATTGGTACCGATGGGTACCACACTCTAGTTTAGACGCTCGCGAGGGGAAAAGGTTACCCCTAGAGCAAAAAAACTCAAGCTCACGGAAACTACTAATAAAAGATCATGGTACTATACGGTACCAGTCTCGTGGAGGAGACGGTGATGGCTGCGAGATCAATGTCAAAACGCCGCCAGGAAGGCGGCGACGAAACCGTGGTGCGCGAGCGCATCCTTGACGCCGCCTTTGCGGCGTTCATGAAGAGCGGCTACGCAGCGGCCAGCATGCTTGAGATCGCGACACGCGCGCGTGTTTCGAAGCGAGAGCTCTACGCGCTAGTTGGCAACAAACAGGAAATGCTGATCGCCTGCATTAGCAAGCGCGCCAAGCGATTCGACGTGCCCGCTGACCTGCCCGTACTGCGCGATCGCGAGACCCTGGCCCAGGTACTGGCTTCTTTTGGGGCGAAGCTCGTCCGTGAGGCAAGTGATCCCACGGTCATTGCCGTATTCCGGCTGGCGATCTCCGAGGTTATCCAGGCGCCAGAAGTGGCGCGTGCGCTCGACTCTATAGCACGGGAGAGAAGCCGCGCCGCCTTGCGTAAAATCATGGCTGGAGCCCAAGCGTCCGGACTGCTCACAGGCAGTCCAACCGAACTTGCCAAGCAGTTCGCCGGGCTGCTCTGGCGCGATTTGCAGGTCAGCCTGCTGCTAGGCGTCGCCGACCGACCGAACCCCCGCGAAATCGCGCGACGTGCCCGCGACGCTACGGCCGCCTTCTTGCAACTTCATTCGCTACTAAATGACGCTCAAAGGCAGGATTAATCGACCGGAATGTGGAACCTGTCAACGACTATAATACCGCCCTTCATTACAAATTTGACTTGTCGAAGGATGGTGATGTCAGTAAGGGGATCACCCGCGACGGCGATGAGGTCGGCGAATTTGCCGTGTTCGATTGAGCCGATTTCATCCCGCCCGTCGAGAAGTTCAGCGGCCGTTGTGGTGGCAGCGCGGATGGCTTCTAGCGGAGTGAGCCCGCGTTTAGTGAGGGAGATGAGCTCTTCGGCGTTCTTGCCTTGGCCCTCGGCACTTCCTGCGTCATAGCCGCTCGCGATTTTTACGCCAAGCGATTTGGCAAGCTGGACCGATTCCTGGATCGTTTGCAGGTAGCTATCCCAAGACTTGCGTTGCTCCGGCGTGAAGGTTGCGGACCGCCGCGCGTAGATGGCATCCACGACTCCAACCGTAGGAACAAGGAAGACGCCCTTTTCCTTCATCAGCTCGAGATCTTTGCGGTCCGCCGCATGACCATGCTCAATGGAATCTACACCGGCTGTAACAGCGTTGAAGATGCCTTCTGGGGTAGAAGCGTGCGCGGCGACTTTGTGCTTGAGCTTATGCGCTTCCTCGACGACAACGCGGATTTCTTCGACCGTAAGCGTGGGCGTACTCCAATCCGCATAGACTTTGATGAGATCAGCGCCGTAACCGATTTGTTCGCGGACGGCTCGACGGGCCTCCTCTGGACCGCTAATCGTTTGAGCGCCGGTGGGAAAGTCGCGCAGATCGGGCGAAACGCCGAAGGGGTTGTATTGACCGACAGCGGCGATAGCGCGCGTGGCGACTCGCATGCGTGGACCTTCAACCAAGCCCTGATAGATGGCGTCGCGAAGGGCGACATCGGCATAGCCGGAGCCTTCGCTCTCCAGATCGCGAACGGTCGTAAAACCTGCGCGGAGCGTAAGGCGAGCGTTGGCGGCGCCTTCGAGGGCACGAAAGGCTTGCGACTTCTTGGCGAGGTCCAGGATGTAGCCGTCGGGACCGGCGGCTGTGCGTGCCATCAAGTGGGTGTGACAATCGATAAGGCCCGGAAGTAGCGTTGCACCGGGCAGATCGATGATTTTTGCGCATTTAGGCGCGCGAGATTGGACCTGTGCGGCGGGGCCGACTTCGTTTATGCGCTCGCCTTCGATGAGGACAGCGGCGTTTTCGATGTAGCGGCCGGCGCTGACGTCGAGAAGGCGTGCGGCTTTAACAACAACGGGGGGCGATTTTGCCTCGGGATTGGACTGAGGTACGGCGATATGTGGGTTGAGAGTCAGCGCCAGAACAATGAAGGCGGTTCTTTTCAACATAGAACGACGTGATTATCATAAAGAGAGGAAGTCCCTCAAGCGCTATTCGTCTTCCAATAGGGAAGCGAGCGAACCTTAGTCCTGGCGCTTCTCGGAACACCGTGAGCGGCGTGCCAAGCGAATTCCCAGGGGTAACTAGCAAACGTACTGGGCGCGAAGTTCCATTGACCCCCACGTTTTCGGCCCGTAGCCTATTGATTGTAATAAGCTTCTGAGCTTCCCTCACTCGTGCCGGATTTTTCCCACGGACGAAGAAAGAGTCTAGCCCGGAGCGTGTTCATCTCGTCGCGTGGGAGCCTAGAGTGCCACCAGTCGAACAAGCAAAGTTTGAAGAACGATTCAGGCACATTCGTGGTACGGGACGCCTGAATTCCCGCGTGCCTATTGCGATTGAATGGACCGAAGCTGGCCAGACTCGCCGCGTGGAAGGCTATACCCGAGACATTAGCTCGAAGGGCTGCATGGCAGTGGTGCCGCAGGAGCTGGCTGTAGGGCAAAAACTGCGGCTGATCAACAACGTGAATCAGAACTCGAGCGAAGCCGCGCTGATTTGGAGAGGCCATCAGGGGCCGTCCGGGTGGGAGTTAGGGCTGGAACTCTTCGAACCGCCGCCCGATTACTGGGGTCTCGACTTCTAGGGGGTCGGAGCTTTAGCTCCGACATTTCAACTGCCTGACTCAGGTGGGGGCTTTAGCCCCTGAAGAGATGCTCTTTCTCCGTTGAAGATGAGTCCTAGTCTGGCCGTTATCCGATTCGCCGCTTGACCTTCCATTTTTCTTCCCAATTTCCACAGGAAGTGTACTTTTTTCCTTGCCATTGAACGGGCTGCGAACGTACAGTTAGCCTAGTCCTTGGGGGTTTTCTGGAGGCCACACCATATATAGCAACCCAGTTGCCATCGCGGACACCAGCTTGCGTGCGCGTCCTTCAAAAATCTGAAGGTCAGGCGATCGGAGGCAGAAAAAGATGACTGCCATCATCACGATTGCGAATCAGAAAGGCGGCGTAGGCAAGACAACCACCGCTATCAATTTGGCTGCGGCCCTCGCCCTGCGCGGCAAGCGCACGCTGCTCATTGACCTCGATCCGCAAGCGAATTCCACGATCGCGTTTTATGACACGGGAGAAATTTCCTCTTCGATGTTCGAAGTTCTCAGCGACAATCACACGGGCATAACGTCGGTCATCAAAGCTACGAAGGATCCGATGCTGTACCTGGGGCCCGGAAGGCTGGCGCTCGCGAAACTGGAGCAAGTGTTGGCGGGGCAATTTGACGCGCCGTTCCGGTTGAAGGATTCGCTGGCGTCTGTCGTGAAGGATTATGAGTACGTGATCCTGGATACGCCGCCGTCGCTGGGAATTCTGACCGTAAACGCGCTCGTGGCTTCGACGCATTTGCTCGTGCCGATTCAGGCAGCGTATTTTGCGATTGAAGGAACGGACGATCTTCTGGAGACTTATGAGCGCATTCGCGCCCGCCCCAATCCGGGGCTGAAAGTTCTCGGAGTCGTGATCACGTTGTTTGACAAGCGCACGAACATCTCCAAAGATACGCACGGGCAAATTCGCAGCGTGTTTGGCGAAGTGCTGTTCAAAACGAAAATCACCAAGAACGTGCGGCTGGAAGAGAGCCCAGCCTACAAAGAAACGATTTTTACGTTCGCTCCGAAATCACCCGGCGCGGTCGAGTATAAAAAGCTTGCGGGGGAGGTTATCCATCGTGTCGAAGAGAGTCGGGTTACCCATCACGCTGAAGATGCGGCATGACGCGCACTATGTAGAGTCTTTGACAAGTTACAGCGGGGCGGCGGTCGGAAGAATGATCCGCGTGGACCAGATTCGCCCGAACCCGGAGCAGCCGCGCAAAGCCCTTGGGGATTTGCGGGACCTCACGGATTCCGTTCGCGAGAAAGGTGTGCTGGAGCCGCTGCTGGTGCGCTACCTGCCGCGCGAAGACTGCTACTACATCATTTCCGGTGAGCGGCGCTACCATGCGGCGCGAGCCGCGGGACTCCGCGAGGTGCCGTGCATCGAAAAAATGGCCGATGACGCGGAGACGCTCGAGCTCGGCCTGATTGAAAACATCCAGCGCAAAGACCTGACACCCTTTGAAGAAGCGGACGGATTGCACCGCCTGGGAACGCAGTTCGAGTACACGCACGAGGACATCGCAAAGAAAATCGGGCGTGCGCGCTCGTCGGTGACGGAGACGCTCTCGCTGCGAAACATTCCGGATGCGCTGCGCCGGAAGTGCATCGATCAAGGAATCCTCTCGAAGGCGCGGCTGCTGCAAATCGCGCGTCAACCAAACGACAAGAAAATGCTGGAGATGTTCCATCGCATTATGCAGGGCGGCCTCACGCGCGATGAAGCCAGGCGGGAGCGCCGCGAAGAGCAGGCAGGTCCACAGCGGCCGCGGCCGTTCATCTTTCAGTTTGAGCCGCCAACGGAAACCTTCAAGTTCCGGATTCAATTCAAGAAGAGCCACGTCTCGCGCGACGAGCTGATCACGACGCTGCGGGAGATCCTGGCGCAACTTGAAGGAAGTTCTTCTTCTGAGGCAGATACCACGGCCGCGTAACCACGGACTCCAGGGCTGCCGGCAGACGAAGTGATTGTTCGCGTTCGAACTACTAGGTCAGTCCCGACTAATCCAAATAGGACTAGTCCTAACAAGACTATGTTTCGAATGCGTCTGCATGGTTGAACTCTCTCCACTCCAAATGCAGGTCATGCAACGGCTTTTCGAAGCCGGTTTCCGTCCCATTGCCATTCCACCTTACGAAAACGCTTTGTGCCTGAGAAAAGGCGAGTGCGTGGCGGCATTGGCCACGATTCCGAACGGAGGATTAAAACTTCTCGCGCCGCCTTCGTTTCTGGTGGATGGGAACTTCAGCGTTAAGCTGAAGCGCGGCGCCAAGGAAGTGTTCGTGTGGAAGAAAAGGGAAGTGGAAGCCACGCCGGAGAAAGTGCGCGAGCTGGAATCCTTCCGAAAAGAGCTTCAAGAAATCTTGGAATCGCCGCCGAAGCAGTAAAAACACCGCGATTTGCAAATCTGGCGGGCTCACGGCAAACTCAAATCCTCATGACAATCTACGACGTTATCTGCATCGGGGCTGGGCCCACGGGACTTGCCACCGCCATTGAAGCGAAGCGCGCGGGAATGCAGCCATTGGTGATCGACAAGGCCTGCTTGTGCAATTCGCTCTACCACTACCCGGTGAACATGGTTTTCTTCACCACGCCGGAGTTGCTCGAGATCGGCGACCTGCCGCTGGTGTGCGCGGCCGAGAAGCCAACGCGAGTGGAGTCGCTGAAATACTACAGGAAAGCCGCGGTGCACTATGAGTTGGAGCTGCGGCTTTACGAACTCGTCATCCACGTTGACGGGCACGATGGCGATTTCACCGTCGTTACAAAAACTGAAAACGGAACGCAGGAACGATATCGATGCAGGAAGATCGTCGTGGCGACTGGCTATTACGACCTGCCGAATCTGCTTGGTGTGCCGGGAGAGGACCTGCCGCACGTTTCGCACTACTACACAGAAGCGCATTCGTTCTGGCGTCAGGACGTGGTGGTCATCGGAGGAAAAAACTCGTCGGCGGAAGCGGCGCTCGACCTTTACCGGAATGGCGCGCGGGTGACGTTGGTGCATCGGGGAAGAGAATTGGGTGCCAGCCTGAAGTACTGGGTGCGCCCCGACATCGAGAACCGCATCAAGGCGGGGCAGATTCAGGCAATGCTGGCTACGCGCGTGGAGGAAATCACGAAAGACGAAGTGTTGGTTGAGAATCACGCGCAGAGCAAGAGAATTCCGGCTAAGCAGGTGTTCGCGTTGACCGGTTATCACCCGGATTTCTCGTTTATGGAAAGCCTAGGCGTGAAGCTTGATCCCGAAACGAAAAGACCCGCGATGGATCCAAAAACGCACGAAAGCAATGTGCCGGGGATTTATTTGGCTGGCGTGGTGATTGGCGGGCGCCACACAGGGGAAATCTTCATCGAGAACGGGCGCTTCCACGGGAAGCAAATCATCGAAGCCTTAAAGTCAGGCGGTTCTAAAGCATAGTTTTTTGTAGTGGGTCAGTTTCCGATTAGCCCGTAAACGACTGCGACCCCCTTCCTCGGCCTTTTTTTTTGCGGCTGGAGTAGAATGCTCGCCGACTGGGTTGCGTCTGCCGCTGGTTCGCGGAGGAAAAACATGCGCCACTTCACCTGCCTTTTCGTTGCAGTCTGCCTGTGTGCCTGCATGATGCGTGCTCAAGACCAGCCGAAGCTCTCACCCGCCCAACAGGAAGTGCTCGATGCCCGCAAAGCACGCGTAGAGGCTGGTGAAAAGCGGGACTACGCGACCTACTCCCGCCTCGTGGCGGATGATTGCATGTACAGCGACGACGACGGAGTCCTCGATACCAATCCCAAGGCTCACATCAAGGAGCGCTGGAAGCTGCCCCTCGCGTACGACCACGGGGTGAATCCGCGCGAGTTCGTCGTCCACGTTTACGGCGATACAGCCGTGCTGAACTATCGAGTCACCATACACGAGCAGTTTACGGACGCCGATATCATCAGTGAACAGCGTTACACGGAGACTTACATCAAGCAAAACGGCTCGTGGCTGCTCATTGCGAAGCAGTGGGGTAATCTGCCTGTAAATTTCCACAAGCCGGTTGCGGTCGATACAAGCTTCTATAAAGATTATGTTGGCAACTATCAGTCGCGTCCGCTGGGACGGGTGGAGACCCTGTCGGTGAAGGACGGGAAGCTATGGACAGACTTCGGCGACGAGGAGTACTTTCCGCTAGGGTCTGAGACGTTTTTCGTGAAGGATGATCTTGGAAGCGTGACCTTTGTCCGTGACGCTCAGGGCCATGTCACGGGCTATACCTACCACCGGGAGGACGGACAGGAACTCCACAGCAAGAAGATCAAGTGAGTAGGGGTTTAGCGTCTTGAAGCTCCCGGATTACAGAGCAGTGTTGAGCAAAGTCGCCAACCTCTGAATGGTCGGCTACACGGAAACTGGGCCACTACGGGTTGTTTCGCTGGTTTGCCGGGTGTGAGCGCGTTTGCTAGACTGGCAGAATATGCCATCCGTAATTCGCGAAATAGGTGAGACATTTGGGGCGCTGGTAAAGGGCTTCAGCGTGACCTTCCGGACGATGTTCCGGAAAACCGTTACGGAGAACTACCCTTATGAGCCGGTGCATTTTCAGCCGCGCTATCGCGGAATCCACGTGCTGCACCGCGACGAAAGCGGGCTGGAAAAATGCGTAGGCTGCTTTTTGTGCGCGGCCGCTTGCCCCGCGAATTGCATTTACATTGAGGCCGCGGAAAACACGGACGTGAACCGCATCTCTGCCGGCGAGCGTTACGCGAAGGTCTACAACATCGATTACAGCCGGTGCATTTTCTGCGGCTACTGTGTAGAGGCGTGCCCGACCGATGCTATCACGCATGGCCACGGATTTGAACTAGCCACATACGACATCAATGCGCTTGTGTACCGCAAAGAACAGCTTCTGGAAAAAATGTCAGGCTTACCAGTGCCTTCTTCCGAGTAGTTCCCCCGCCAGTAGCAATTCTTAATTCACATTCCCTAGCCCTGCGTAGAGCAGGCCACATGTGTGTTCCGCGGCTGCGAATCCGTGTCCTCTAATACCTATAACGCTGCAAAGACGTAAGTGGGAGGACGAGATGGTGGCAGCCTCATGGAGGAGCGTGGCGGATTCAAACATTGAGGCAGGGAAGCGCGGCAGCCTGACTGGCAACTCCCGCGAAGCGGAGTTGCCAGCGCGTACGGCGGCGTGCAACGGCGATGGGCCGAAGTTGTGCGACCGATTGCCCGGCAGGCTGCGCACACCTCTACGCCGATTAGCGCGAGGCAAGCTGAGCGGCGCGTTGGCCGCAAAAACGTCGATCCACTTTCCGGGGATAAGTCTCACCTCAAGCCGAACTGTGATTTGCGTGCGGCCCGGCGGCGCGATTCGCAAAAACATTATCGGACACGGCACCGCCGCGCGCCGCGAACAACTCTTTGGCAGCACCGGGATCCGGTGCGCGCGCGGGGCGTTCGCGCTGCTGGATCAGCAAGCGCGCGAGCATGGCGCAGGCATTTTCTTCGAGCCATTGATCGAGCAAGGCGTCGATTTCCTTTTTCAGATTGGCAGCGTAAGCAAGGCGCGAGAGTTCGTAGCTTTGCAGCGAGTTGCGCGAAGCCGAGAGCAGGAACTCCCACGGGGGTTGGGTCTTGGGACAGAGCACGGGGCCTCCTAGGATTCGGATGATTGCAGGGCAGTAATCAAATAATGATATATAGCAAGAGTACTGGGCTGTGAATATCTGTGAAAAAAGTGCGGCAGCTGGGCCTGCCGAATCGAGCGCAAGGCGTGCCGGAGCCGGAGCGATAGCTGGAACACGCGGGTCAGCTATGCCGTTGCGCGCGTGTAGCGCGTGCGCGGGAGATTACGAAGATCCGGACCGCACCTCGTGGCCGTCCGACGACGCCGGCGAAGGCGATGATGATCCTGGCGAGGGTGAGGCGGAAGCAGCCGCGGAAGAGTTTCCTGCCGAGAAGTAGCAAGCGGCGGGAAGGCGAAGGGGCGATGAGCGTCAAACCGCAGCTTGCATTTGATGTGTGCTGGGACGTGTACCGCCGCGTGCGCGAAGTGCTGGAGACGAGGCGCGGCGGCATTAAGGCGCAGAACTGGAAGAACAGCGACAAATATTTGTGGCGCCCGGACATCCAGCCCAGGCTGAACGAGTGGGTGGCGGACTTTACTTTGGCCGGGCAGGACGCACTGAATGGACCCGAATGGGCTTCGCGCATGGTGATGTTCCGCCTCTATTACTTGGGGTTCACTCCTTACGAGAGAGCGCGTCACTTTCTTGGCTTGAGCGAACACAATTGGGTCAACTGGTCGGAGGAGATCCGCCACCGCTGCGGCAAAGAGCTCCTGCGCCGCCGCATGTTCCCGCCCAGAAAGTATTTTGCCAACGGTTCTTAGCTAGCCGCGCGCAGGTTTGCTGCTTGCGTAGATAGCCACCAGCGTATGCAATGAATTACGGTGAGCCCCGCGAAACCTAGATCAATTATCGTTAGTAATCCGTCGAATGGTCCGGCGATGTCAATGTTTGGATTGCGCATGAGATCTAGTTCCGACCGAATTCCCCAAAGGAGCTGATTGCAGGTACATGCGCAAAACAAGAGAACGTGCAGTTGAAAAAAGGCGAGCATGTTTCTTCTTAGCTTGCTTAGCCTGAGTTGAACCGCCGTTGCGGTCTGCTTTGCCCGTGCCTGGGGAGAACGAATCCAAAAGCGCACTCGAAAAGGAACTACACACATAAACACCACTGTGCCGAGCAAGAATAGTGAGTAGAGTCGAGAAACTGGATCCCAAATCGAAAAGAGTGCGCGTATATCCCAGCTATCCAATGCGAGCATCCTCGACACCCCGCAACGATAGACACCAAGAAAGAAAATTGGTTCCCGACATTGGGTGACGACCGGTGGCCAGTAACGTATCTGTTTGTTGCGGCAGCGATGCGGCGGTAAAATGGAGGGGACAGCCCGGGATGGAGGGAAGATGTTGGACCCGGAAACCGGCCGTGCGTGGCGCCGGCTACAGAAAGAAGTGAAAGAAAACGTACCGATCGTGCTGCGCGGGCTAGCAAGCTCAGGGAAGCACGCGGCTCGCAAGCTCTATTCCGGTGTGGTTCGCGGCAGTAAATCCTTGATCAGACGTGCCAAAGAGCGGGATCTGCATTTCGGCGGCAGAAAAGCGCTGGTCGCTCAGCTCTCCCGCGTGCGGCTGCGTTCGCCGATCTACAAAGTGTAATCCGCGCGGCCCAGCTCCATTAGCAAAATGGGTGATACCCAGCCACTCCCGCCCACAAAAGCGCCCCTTAGCGTCTGGGGCCGCCTCCAGCTGGTTCTTTTTTTCTTCATCGGGCTCGGTGCGATTGTCGGCAGCATCGGCGTGATGAAGGAACTCATGCCGTTTCCCGAAGTGTGGTTGCAGGGCACTCCTTTTCACAGCTACTTTTTTCCCGGTTTGATTCTGTGCCTGATCGTAGGCGGCAGCCAGTTGGCGGCGGCTTTCGTGCTGCTTTGGCATAGCGCGCTGGCCAAGACAGCTTCGCAACTGGCTGGGCTCATCCTCGTGGGATGGATGATTGGCGAGCTTTTGCTGATCGGGTTTCAAGCGCCGATTCAAATTTGGTTTCTCGCGGTTGGCCTGATTGAGGTCGGCCTGTCGTTTGCGAAACTTCGCAGCGCTTAAGAGTCCACACACAATTCATCCATCCTCTTGCTTCGTGCGTGCCACGAAGGTATAAATACCGCCACTGGGGGAACCGCGAGGGTCCCCTCTGAGACGGTCCCTTCTCAACGCACCCAACGAATGGAGGATAAGGATGTTGAAGCCCAGCACACGTCTGTGTTGTTCCTTGGTCCTTGGGTTCTTTCTTTTTTCTACGCATGCCGCAGCGCAAGACGGCGACATGAACATGGCCAATAAGGGGGCGAACAAAGAAGCGAAAAAGGCTCCGCCCGCTGCCTCATCGGGTCAGACGCGTACGTACTACATTGCAGCCGACGATGTAACTTGGGATTACGTTCCGGGCGGCGTGGACGGAATTTCGGGCAAGCCGTTTAAGGCGGTTGGCTTGTTCGTGGGCGGACTGGCTCCCGGCTCGAAGCCGGTCGAGAAGCCTGTGCCCACGGCCTATGTGAAGACGCTGTATCGCGAGTATACAGACAACACCTTTCATACGCTCAAGCCGCGGCCCGCTGCATGGGAACACTTAGGTTTTCTTGGTCCACTCGTGCGCGCGGAAGTGGGAGACACCATCAAAGTGGTGTTTCGCAACAACAGCCACCAACCACATTCTGTACATCCCCATGGCGTGTTCTACAACAAGGATTCAGAAGGCGCGCCCTACGAAGATGGAACATCGGGCGCGGACAAAGCGGACGACGCGGTTCCTCCAGGCGGCACGCACGAATACAACTGGCAGGTGCCGGAGCGCGCCGGCCCCGCGTCCGGCGATGTCAACTCCGTGATGTGGATGTATCACTCCCATACGGACGAATACCGCGACCCCAACTCCGGACTGCTCGGGCCGATGATCATCACCGGGCGCGGGCAATTGAAGCCGGACGGCCTGCCGAAGGGAGTCGACCGCGAATTCTTTCTTTGGTTTGCGCAAGTCCACGAAGAGGATAGCTGGCACGTCGAGAGCAATCTGCCGACGCTCGAGAAGGATCAAGCGATCCCAAATCCGCTTACCAGCACGAGCGCGACGGTCACGTATCCTCATTACGTGAAGTTTTCGATTAACGGCTTCTCACATGGCAGCATGCCGCTGCGGGCCATGACCATGCACAAGGGCGAACACGTCCGCTGGTACCTTTTCAGTGGAATAAACGATTTCGACTTTCACACGCCGCATTGGCACGGGAATACGCTCGTGATCGGACAAATGCGAACGGATGTGACTTTCATGGCACCAATGCAAATGGTGACCGCGGACATGGTGCCCGATGATCCAGGAACGTGGCTGCTGCACTGCCACATCTCTTTTCATAACGCCGAAGGTATGACGACGCGTTACGTGGTCGCGCCGCAGAACTTGTATCGCCAACAGATTAACTAAATGGCGGTTGGGGGTCGGAGCTTTAGCTCCGACAAATCTCAGCGGCACCATCACCGGGCTTTAGCCCCTGAGGAATTGACGTTGTTTCTGTATCGGGAGGCTTCTAGTCCGTTAGGAGTGCATCGCCGACGCGGAGCAGCTTGCCAATTTCGGCAGGGGCGATGCGGGTGTTCGTGGACAGGCGATAGAAGTGATCGAATCGCTCGCGCGGCGAGGAAGCGGGAAGAGTGGCGCGCCGAAGCTCCATGAAGCGCTTCTGAAATCCAACGAAATCCGCGCCGGTCTGCGGATTGCGCGCCGGCACGGGGCAGCGCGCGCAAGGATTGCTGCCGTCGAATTGCACTTCGCCGATTCGGAAGCGCGGCATGTTGCCGTTCTGCTCCGCGCCAAAAAGCTGATCTTCCCAGAACGCAGGCACGCCATCGACTTCCAGAGTAGTGCGAAAACGCAGCCGCATGTCGCTGGAAGTCAGTCCGGGAAACCACGAAGCCACAGCGTCGAGCGTAGCTGCTGAGACAATCGTCGGGCCGTTGGCGACGGCGTCGTCGGGGAAGCCTTCCGCAGAATAGCGCACGGTGATGGGCTGATCGAAGTACGCGCTGAACCACTGTGCGGCATCGGCTGAGTCGCCAGGAAACGCAAACGTTCTGGGGGCGACAGCGCCGCGATCGCTGGGAACGGAAAGGGTGACCGAGCTGAGGTCGGGCGCGTAGACGGCGCGAATCAAGTGGATAGCGGCTGTGCGCTTCCCGTTCACCCATTGGCCATCTTCAGAATAAAGCGCCCAAACACGGTCCAGCTCCAGGCCGCCACCGGGCCCGATGCGCGCTTCCTTCACGGAAACGGGATCGAGCGCCTTGATGGGATGTAGACGGATGCCGACAAGTCGCGGCGATGGAGACGATTCGCTCATCGCTTGATTCTAGCAGCCGTTCCGCTGCAAGCGGCGATGCCTTCGGGACAAATCGTCACTGCAGCTTTTCCCAATGGGTAACTTCCCCGCGAGTGACCGGGCCGGTGGTGTGGCGAATGGCCTGGCGAATTTCTCCCGTCTCGTCGACTGCAAAACTGTAGCGGCCGGTTCCTTGCTCTTCGCCTTGGCCCAATAGAACTTTCAGCAGTGCGGTGCCCGGCACAAACTCAACGGTTTCGTCACCCGGTTTCAGTTCCGCAGCAGGAATTGCATAGAGGAGGTAATGTTTCCTGTCGGGGTCCAGGATTTCGCCCAAGCGATAGCCTCTAACGAGCTGACCATCGGTGGGTGCCTCTCGGATCAGGTCAGCTGTTTTGAGATCCTGCATTGTTCCAAACTCGAGTTCTTGCGAGCCGGGGCGTCCCCTGGACTTTGCGAACTCCTGTTCTGCCTCACTCAGGTTGCGAATCCTCATCGTGGCGGCGTATTCGTAAAAGCTTGTAGATAGATGGCCTCTTGCAATTGAAAGGTAATAATCCACAAAGGCGAGCAGTGAGAGAACTACAACGATCAGCCCAATCAAATGCCGTTTTGCATTCCGGCTTTTCTGCATGATCTGAGACGCGCGTACGATCGCAAAAATCAAAACCAAAAGAGCAGCGAAGGCTCCGATGATCGTTCCTGCTCCGAGAAATACGACCGAGCAGATGCCCACAACAATCCAAATAATAACCCGCACAACTGGTCTTCTAGGCGTTTGCGTGAGGCCGGCGATGCGGCACGCGAGGATAACAACAGGGAAGATCAAGAGCACAGAAAAAAGCCCGTCGGGTTGGGGCGGGTTGTTCGCGTAGGCCGGAATTGCAAAGGCCAGAAAAATCAAGAATAGGGTGAGGAGCCGCTCAGAAAAGGCCATTGCGGGTTTCACCTTGATGCGACAAGCGGTGCCAAAGATTTCCACGAGAAAGTCCAATCCTCCTCCGGAAAGAAGCTCGTTCTCGTAAAGGAATAGCGCGACTCACCGCAGTCCGGCGATTTCTCGAGGAAGTAGTTGGAAGCGAGGAGCTCAGCGGCGCTATTAAGATGAAGCACATACTTGCCGTCCGCAAGCGGCTTATTCCACGGCCGCGTCGTCACCAGAATGTATCTGCCATTTGAAACAGCTACATTCTGCAGGTAATCGACGCGAATCCACTTTTCATGCGAGGGAAGGAAGAAGAGACGGAAAACAACGCTTCCGTGATATTGCCGTGTGAGAATTTCGCGGAGTGTTGAGCCATCGGATCCAACTTCCGTCACAGAATAAGCGGACGGGACCGCGTGTGTCGCGTCCACGGAGAAGGGCAGGCCGAGAGAAAACGTGACCGGTAGCGGCAATCGATTGCGGTAGTGATATAAGCCGCTAACGCGGATCTGACCATCCGATGCATAAACATCAATCTTCTCGCGGTCGAATCGAATTGGAGAAAAGACGTTCGTACCGGAATAAAACGCGAGGAGCACTAGAAAACAGACAAGCGCCATGTCGAGCGCCTTGATGGGATGCAGACAGATCCCCACTAGGCGCGCATTGGCGCTATCTTCAGTCACTTCGAAATCTTAGCAGAAGCCCGCACGATGGGAGCTTGCGAGTTAAGCAGGATGTTGGTAGAGCCCGATGATGTTTCCGCCGGGGTCACGGAAGCGCGCTGTGATCTCAGGCGCGTCGGCCCCGATGGGCTGGACGATTTCGCCGCCGTTGGCGATGACGGTCTCGATCGCAGCGGCCACGCTGTCCACGTAAATATAGAACAGGAGTCCGGCCGTTGCGCCGGGAGGACGCCCAAGCACCCACGCACCGCTTACCGCGCCGACCGTGTCGTCAAACGCAGTGCTGCCGTCACCGCGTTTCCGGACGTTCCAGTTGAAGACCTTTTTGTAAAAGTCGGACGAGCGTGCAATGTCCGTAGCGGGCATTTCGAGATAGCAGATTTTGCCGTGCGCCATGGGAGGCATGAAAGCTCCTTTTGGGGCAAGGGAATTATTGCTGGGAAGTATACCGTACGAGCTGCCAGAAAATTTCTACGGGATCGGGACGCCCGCGGGCGGCACTATCCGGAAATGTGGAATTGGCCTAAGACCAATTTCGCTAGAATGGCCCCGCCTAGAACGGCGATCGAAAAGCTCAGAAGCGTGCCGATCAGAAAGTATTCCGCAAAGTGTTCGGACTTGAATTCGGGATACCGCGCAATAGCTTTGGCAGCCAGGATGAGGCCGGCCGTGCCGGGCGATTGCAGCAGCAGGGCCGTTAGAAGCAAGAAACGTTCGAGCCAGCCGATGTATAGGCCGGCATTTTGCATGGGCCCACTTAGGCTCTCCGACTGAAGCGCTCCAACGCTTTTTGCCAGGGGGCGGGTCAAGGATCGAATCAGGTACCCGCCACCAAAAATGACAGCAATGTAAATCACCGGCACGGCCAGCCATCGGCTCGGAATTGCGCGCCCCTGGGCCACAAGAGCAGCCAGTTCGGCAAGAGACACACCGGGGGAAAGCAAGCAGGCCGCGAGAATCACGCTCAGAAAATGAAGCACCTGGTCGGACGCGAAGGCGACCGGCCCGGCGATGAGGAAGGGCTTTTGCGTGAGCTGGATTTTCGCAAGGTCGATAAGCAAATGAACGAAAGTGAGCGCGAGAAGGACGATTTGAGTCCGCGGCTGTAGGCCGGAACCCGCGATCAAGAAGCCAGTCAGGATGACGGCCGTGAGATAGTGAATGAGGCCGTGAACAAAATAGGCGGCTGGCCGGCTGCTCCGTTTTTGTTCGGCCAGGCGGCGGGTTTGGAAAACAAAATCGGTCAGCAGATGAGCCAGGTAAATCGCCAGGAAAGCCCGAAAAAGGATTTGCATGGTTATGCGCAAATTCGCAGATTTGTACGTTTTCCGTGCAAACTACAAAAAAGTTCGCTCGATCAGTGCACCCGCTACTTTAGCAGTTTCGGCGAGCTGCCAATAGTGTCCCCGTTTCAAGGTCCGGGAAACCGTCGAAACATCCAGCTTGAGCCGCTTGGCGCTTTGCTCCACGGACTGCTGGTCCAGAAACTGGCGGATGGCCTGCCACTGTTTCGCCGTGGTCTGCAACACCAGAGTATCGTGCAAGCCGTAAAGCAAGTTGATCGTTTGATTGAACGGCTCGTTGTTTGAGGCAAAGGCCGTCAGAACATCAAATTTGAAGAGGCCTTTGGCCTTGACGTTATCAATGGCGTGGCGCGCGAATTGAAAGGCCTCGCCGGTGAGCCGGTTGACCGGAGGCTGAATGCGGTCCGCGACACTGCCGATGCCAACTCCAACGCGGAGAGAGAATGGCTGAAGGGCAGCGCGCAGGTCCAGGAGCAGCGAGGAAAGAGAGGGCAGGGCCTCTGTAATGGTTTGAAATTCGTCGCCGGCGGTGACGGCATAGGGCAGCCGGATCAGCTTTCGCTGCAGGTGGTTTTCCGACACGGCGTCGAGCTTCTTGCCAAGAAGCGTGCGCACGTTCGCCTGCGCGCTCGATGCCACGACGTCGGCGATCAACACAGCGAAAAGGGTTTCAGCCATTCCGTACGAATTCCTTTCACTTGCACAAAAACGTCCAAGGCATCAATTATTGCACAAAAGCGTACAATTTGTACAATGTCGTACAAGCGAGGGCATGTCAAGCGAAATCGCTGTTTTCAATAATCATCGCTCAGTGCTGTTTTCAGTAGCGGTTGAGCAGCTCCCGCGGATTCGGGCAGCACGGCCAGTTGGCGTCGTGAGCTCCGAGGGATTGGGGCGGCACGATCAGTTGGTGTCGCGCAGCTCTGGCGGATTCGGGTAGCACGGTCGGTTGGCGTCGTGGAGCTCCGAGGGATTGGGGCGGCACGATCAGTTCGTGTCGCGCAGCTCTGGCGGATTCGGGCGGCACGATCAGTTCGTGTCGCGCAGCTCCGGCGGGTTAGGGCGGCTGGCAGGCGGCACGATGTTGTTTTCGCGCAGGTAGAGGGTCATTTGGCCGTAATGATCAGCATTGTGCCAAATAATCACCGTGGCGAGGCCGAGGCGTGTGGTTGGCCCAGCGTAAGGGCCTTCGATGGGGTCGAACATGTTCTTCTGGTCGATGACCCCGAGCGATTTGCGAACCGCAGCAAAAGAATCGCGCAAGTAGCTCGTGAGCTCTTTCTTGGTTTTCGCGGGGCTTGGCCCGCCCTTGTAGCAAGCCTCGGGCGGCTTTTGGCCGTCCAGTTCCGCCGCAAACCCGAAATTCGAGCACGCGACGTGCTTGACCTGCTCGGCGAAGGTGCGCACTTCGGCCGGACCAAGCTCCTGCTTTTCATTCTTGAAATTGCCCTCGGCAGGACGACAACCGTATTTTTCTTCGGGCATGGCTTCGGCCGCAGAGCGGACTTCGTATTCCTGGGATTGCAAGCCGCGCAGGAGCGCCGACGAGACGGTCTCTTTTTTGCTAATTTCTGCGGCAGTTAGTTGCCGCTGAGGCGCGACTTGTGCTCTTGAGGGTTCATTTGCAATGAAGAAACCGGGCAGGGCAGTAGCGATAGTAAGCGGGAAAACGAAAAGCCGCATGGAACCTCCAAGGGTGGGATTTATTCATCGCGAGCGCAAACAAATTCCCCCCGTCTTAGTCTCCCGCCCGCCCTTTTGGGTCAACGGGTCAGGCGCCATTCGCTCAGACGCAAATACCAAAATTGATTCGCGGTTTCGCTCATGGACGCGGCACGGCGGCAGCGCTTGCAGCTGCTTGCACCGGCTTGTAGCCGCACGAGGCGGCTTTGCGCATCGCCTCAATGCCTTCAGCGTTGGACATTAACGGCGTTGTCTTGCAGGTACGCAACGAACCGCCGGCGGTGGCCGCCAGGGACAACGCTGCTGCGGACACGTTTTCGGGCATTTCCGTGATGAGTATCACGTCGCACTCGCCAAAGGCGAAATACATATTCAGGATGCGGCCACCGAGCTTTTCGACAGGCCCGCGCACGGAGTCGAAGCGGTCCTGAGGATTGGCAACCAGCTTGGACACTGCCTCAGGTGTGTAACCTGCTTGGATCATAAAGAACGGCATGGGGAACCTCCTTGGAAGGAAAAAATTCGAGGGAAAGCCAGACTATGCGCCGAAGTTTCTCTGGCGTCAAGGGAGCAGGGAAGAAGTCAGCGGGGGATGATGTTTGGAACTTTGAAGGGATCCCAGTCCGGATCTGCTAATGCCTTCGCGAGGGCCCACCGGCGAGAACCTGCTACGTCGAATATTCCGCCGAGCTCACATCGCCGCTTGCGCCGATTCCCAGCGATCTCGTCCTTCGCGTCTACGCCGATGGCACGCCAAACCAAAACGGCCTGAGGCTTTTTCGTGAACCTGAATGCACGTCCGCGAATACACCGATGGCGACCTGGACGCGCTGCGCGCTATCCACGCCGCCCAAGGCTTCGATTACGCGCTGCCCGACCTGCGCAATCCGCTCTTTGTCACCAAGCTTGTTCTTCAGGATTCAAACGTAGCACCGCCCTTAGGAGCGGCATCCCCCGGCTTTCCTCCGGGGCGTGACGCGCGCACCAGTGGAGCCCAGTCCACCCAACCCTGTCATTCCGAGCGGATGCCCGATGAAATCGGCCGGCAGTCGAGGAATCTCTCTTCAAGCCACAATGACGAAGCGATGATCGATCTTGGGGCGGGGAGCTGCCTGCCTGCCGCCAGGCATGGCCGCATTCTCGGCGCCGCCCTGCTTCGCCTTACCACCGAAGCCTATCTGCTCCTCGATCCTCGCGCGGGCACGCCACGCGAGCGCTGGCAATGGCTTCTTGCCTCGCACGAAGCCGCACGCCGCGATGCCTGGCAGCGCGGCCTCGAAGACGTGCACGCCTGGCTCCCGCCGCCAATCGCCGCAAAATTCGGCCGCCGCCTCGCCCGCCTGGGCTGGCGCCGCGACGACTCCTGGACGCCCTACTGCTTGCGGCTGGGCTGCTAAAAATGTTCGTAGCGCTGGGCCTGCCTGCGCAGGCAGGCTTCAGCCCGGCATTCCCAGACCGCCTTTTCCGACCTCTGATCCCGATCTCTGAACTCAGTTTCGGAGTCGCGTTCCCAATTTTCATTTTCTATTTTCAATTTTCCAATTTCGAGGTGTTCCATGTCCCGCGCCCAAGACTACACTCGTCAACTCACCGACCAGCAGCTTGCCAGCCTGAACTCGCTCAACCAGCAGTTCCTCGGCCAGCAGCAGCAAATCGGCAATCTGCTTCTCCCGCAGTTTCAAAGCATTCTGAACAATCCCGGCCTGAGTCCTGCCGACAAAGCCGCCGTCACCGGCCAGTCACAGGGCGCGCTTGCCAGCGCCTTCGACGCGCTCCAGCAATCCGCGCAAAATCGCATGGCACGCACGCGCAACTCCGCAGGCTTCAGTGAACTCACCGACGAACTTGCGCGTCAGAAGGGAATTGCGGAGGGCAGCCAAGCCCAGCAAAACCAGCTCGCCTTCACCAACACTGCATTTCAGCGCCAGATGGCTGCCCTGCAAGGCCTGTCCGGCCTCTTCGGCATCGACACGAACCTTCTTGGCCGCACTCTGGGAATCCCCGCGGAGCTTCTCAACGTCCGCGCCAACGCCTCCCGCAACTCCGGCGGCTTTTTCTCCGCGCTCGGCGGTGGCGTTGGTTCAACCCTCGCCGCTCTCCCTGGCGCTCTGTTCTAATTTTGTTTTGGAGTGCGGGAGCCTTGCTCCCGCTTTTTCGCGAGAGGGCACCAGCCAGATGCCTCACTCCGAGCGGCTTAACACGCCATCAAGTTTGTCATCCTGAGCGTAGCGAAGGATCTCAACCAATCGGCAGTTCTTGCGTAAGAAGGATTCGCGAGCCTTCTACTTCAACGCCACCACCGCAATCTGCAACGGCTCGACCTTGCTCTCATCGACAATCTTGTCATCATGCAAGTTGTCGATTCCGGTGTTGGCCATGAAGTAGAAGTTCCCTTCAAAGATCGCGCCAGTGGTGGGATCTTTCACTAGATCGGTGCCGCGCTCGATCACTTCGCTCGACACAACCGTGTGTCCATCTTTCGCGAGGTGCCAGCGCATCACGCGAAACGCCGCGGTGCCGTATTGCACGCCGATCAAATCGCCTTTGTACCAATACAAGCCGTCGATCCCAGAAAGCGTGTCGTGCGCCCCGGGACCCACTTCCTGCGCCGCGTTCGTGCGTAGATCGACCACGATCACGCCAAGGATGTCCGCAACGTAAAGCAAGTTTCGGTCGTCCGACAAAGCGATTCCGTTCGGATAGAAAATCGGCCGCGGAAACTTCAGCGGCGTGAACGCGTGTGACTTCCGGTCGAACCGGAACACCAAGTGTGCTTCCGTGTCTGTGGTGAAGACCTCGTCGGAATTTCGTACCACCAGATCGTTGAGGTCGTGCGTGCCAGCTCCGGGCGCAGGATACCGCTCCAGCAGCTTGCCGTTGCCATCGAAGTGCATCAGCTCCGACTGTTTCTCTGCCGGGTCGCTCGCCGCCCAGATCTCGTGATTCGAGGGATCCACGCGAACGCCGCCAACTGGCATTAAGTCGTACAGCCCTTGCTTCACAAAATCAGTGACTTCGCCTTCGGGCGTGATCTTCACGATTTTCCGGCGGTGCATGCTGCCCATGTAGAAGATGCGCTTTTGCGCGTCGGCTGCCAGCCCTTCGGGAAACAAGTCTTTGTCCGGCACTGTGAACGCCACCCGCGCGTGATGCACTGGCGGATTCTGGAGGCGCACGCGTTCCACGAGTTCGCGAAATTCGGCATTGTCCTGAAGCGGCTTCAGCCAAGACGCTGCGCCCGGATCGAATCCGGCGTTCAATGCTACGGTCTCCTTCGCCAGTGCCAGCGCTTTCGGAAGCTCCCCCAGGCGTCCATAGAGCCGCGACAGCAAGAAGAGTGCGGCGCCCCGATCAGGAATCCGCGGCAGCGCGCTTTCCGTGGTTTGGATCATGGAGCGAAACCGGTTCGCGGCATCAGCAGAAAGCGCCGGAGCGGGGGCAGTGTGCTCGGCCGGCGACGCAGCTGCCGTCGTTTGCCTCGCCAAGCAATGGGAAGAGCAATCCGGCGCGCCCACGCTGAGCGCAATCAGGGCAGCGACCACTGCAAAGCCCAGCGTCGCCAGCAGCACTTGCACGATGTAGCTTTTCCGCACCAAAGGCCTCCCACTTCACAGACGGGGCGTCTGCCCGGACGTGAGCAGCCTTCCGACCATAGAAAAGCGGCGTCATCCTGAAGCGAACCGACGAGGTTCGCCGAAGGATCTCAACCTCCAGAGCAGCGAGTAAGTTTCGTTGGTAGATTGCGGGAACTAACCATGCCCATCCACTGGTACGCCATGCTCGCAGCGCTCTTTTCTGTTGGCGTGCAATTCGTTTTGTTCTTGCGTTGGTTGCATCGCCGCATGCGCAATGACGAAATCGCGCGCGCCTTCATTCGCGACGTGGCGACGAATCATCTGCCGCACATTTACGAGGCGCTGCACAAAATTGCCGCCAAGCAGGGAATTACGCTCGATGAAACGCCCCTCGTCCGCTTCGTCGACCTGAACGGCCACCCCCGCCGCTGGTAGTGGCGGGTCTTCAGACCCGTTCCTTTTCTTCTCGCCTGTGGTGTACATTGTTCTCCAGCGCCCCCTCTCAACTCTTGGCCCTGGCGCGCAAAGCCGCCACCTCCCAATCGCTCGATCCCGCGCTGGTCTGCGCTGTCATCGAGCAGGAATCCGGCTGGAGTCCCTGGGCCATGCGTTACGAGCCAGCCTTTTTCAGCAAATACGTTGCGCCGCTCTACACCAATAACAAAATTTCCGCGACCGAAGCCTACGCACGTGGCTTCTCCTGGGGCCTGATGCAAGTGACGCGCCAAAAAGTCCGCGACGCCCAACTCGCGCAAACCCTTGCAGAATTCGCCGCCGAAAAGCGTGCTACTCAAACACCCGCTCAAATCATTCGTGAACTCCCCCGCGCCATTCCTTTGCCCACCCCGTTAGCTCTCAGCCTCCATCGGCGAATGTAGGGGCACGATATATCGTGCCCTCACAACCTCCCATCTCGCCGGACGCCTCCACTGCAGGGCAAACCTCTTCGGACCATCCTTCATCCCCCACAATCCCTGTCCAACCCAATGCTGTCATCCCTTCCGTCGACCTAAAACCTCTGTACGATTTCGCGCTCGACTGCAAATCCTGTCAAGCTAAGCTCTCCGTCGCGCAAAATGATCTTGCTGACGAACGACAGAAAACCGTCGCGCTTACTCGGGAGCGCGACGACGCACTGCGAGTCGCCAAGGGCGGAAGCGCTTGGCGCGCTATTGACACTGCGTCCGATAAGTTATATTATGTTAACTAGAAAATGAGTCTGGTTTTTGTGCTCGCTACGGGGGGGGCTACAAGCCGCTCCCGTGGGTCCACTGCCCTTTCAGGCCTACTTACTTTTTTCTGTGGCTTTACTCGTCGCCAATTTTGCGAGCTCGTAGTTGATGTACTGCTCTAGCAGATGTGCGTCGGCACCGACAAGTCGGCGCCCATTTACAAATAAAGTTGGTGTGCTGTTGACTTCGAGTTTTTCGCCGTTTGCGTGGCTGGCATTGACAGCCGCGGCCGCTTCAGGACTCGCCATGCAGCTCTTGAAAGCTGCAGTGTCTAGGCCAACCTCACCTGCGTAGTCGGTCATCTTGGACCAAGCTGTGGTGGCAGAAATAATCTCCTGATTGTCGTAGATGAGGTCATAGAGCTTCCAGAACGCTTCATTTTTTTGCTGGTAAGCGCAGCGCCCGGCGATAGCAGCCGTCTGGGCCCAGGGATGCAGCTGCTCAAGAGGGAAATCCTTGAAAATGACGCGAACTTTCTTGGAGTAATTCGGCAGAATGCCTCTGAGATCATCGTGGAGCCGGCGACAAACCGGGCACTCAAAGTCCGAGTATTCCACGATCGTTACAGGCGCCTTCGGGTCGCCCATCGTAGGAGCATCCGTCATTCGGATTTGCGCCAGGTTTTCCGCCAGGGGATCTTTGGTCATGTCCGAGAGGTCGCCGCGGAACAGATATTTGCCGTCCTTGCTCACGTAAAATGTGATCGTCTGCTTGTTTCCCTCGATGACGACGTCAATACTTGTTTCGAGAATGCCCTCGACCAGCGATGGCTTGAGAGGTCCCACCGCCAGCTTCACACTTGGCCTGAACGCGTAGAGGTTACGTAGGTAAGCTTCAATGTCCTTTTGCGTCTGGGTCGCGGCAACTGAAGCAGCGCCGTCACCCGCCGCTTTGGGCTGCTGCGCGGCCAGTGACACAGAACAGGATGCAACTAAAATTGTGCTGACTTGTGCGACTTTCTTTAAGAACGATCTCATATCACTCATTTCGTAGCGCCGGCTTGTCCTGAGGGTCTCGCCGAAGGGCTTCCAGCCGGCAGGCCGTCGATTTTCTGTTCTTCCTTAAACGGTCGACCGTCGACTTTCAACTGTTCTACGGAATAAACTTCTGCGCAATCGGGAACGGCCTTCCAAATCCAAACGCCCGCGAAGTGATCTTCAGTCCCGGCGCGGCCTGTTTGCGTTTGTATTCGTTTCGATCCACGCGCAGCGCTATATCTTGCACCAACTTCACGTCGAACTCATAGTGGTCGGCAATTTCCTCGGGGCTCTTCAGGTCTTCAATATAAGCCTTAAGAATCCGGTCCAGCACTTCATAGGGAGGCAGGCTGTCTTCATCTTTCTGATTCGGCCGCAGCTCCGCGGAGGGGGGCTTTTCGATCGTCGAGCAAGGAATCAATTCCCTTTCGCGGTTAATCCACCTGGCCAATTCGTACACCATCAATTTCGGCACGTCGGAAATCACCGCCAACCCGCCCGCCATGTCGCCGTACAGCGTGCAGTAGCCAACCGCGTTCTCCGATTTGTTTCCAGTGCTCAACACCATCGAGCCAAACTTGTTGGAGAGAGCCATCAGGTAATTCCCGCGAATGCGCGCCTGAATATTCTCTTCAGTCACATCCACCGGCCGGTTCCCAAACGCCGGCGTTAAAGCCTCCTTGTAAGCTTCAAAAACCTCAGTGATTGGCAAACGCACGAACTGAACGCTCAAATTCTTGGCCAGCGTTTCCGCATCTTCTTTGCTTCCCTCCGATGAAAACGGTCCGGGCATGGAGACCCCGAGCACATTTTCGGCGCCAAGCGCATCCACCGCAATCGACGCCACCACGGCGGAGTCGATTCCTCCGCTCAGCCCAACCAGCACCTTTTTAAAACTGCACTTGCGCACGTAATCCCGCGTCCCCGTCACCAGCGCCTGGTACGCATAAGCAATCTCTTCGTGCGGCTGCTCGTGTACTTCCCCCTTGCTCGTCGCCGTGTCGAACATCACCAAATCTTCTTCAAAGGCTTTCGCCTGCGCTGCAATGTTTCCGCCTGGTGTCAGAGCGATACTCGCTCCATCGAAAATCAGGCTGTCGTCCCCGCCCACCTGATTCACGTACACGACCGGCAGCTTATGGTTCATCGCAATCGAGCGCAGCATTTCAACTCGTAGGGCGCGCTTATCGAGCGTGTAGGGCGAAGCGGAAATATTCAACAGGACGCTCGTTCCCTGCCGCGTCAGCTCTGCCACCGGGTCACGATCGTAAAGCTGTCTGGCCCAGAAATTCTTGTCGTTCCACACATCCTCGCAAATTGTGATGCCCAGTTGCTCCCCGTGCAGACCGAACACAGACTGGCGGTCTCCCGGCTCGAAGTAACGCGATTCGTCGAATACGTCGTATGTCGGGAGCAGCATCTTGCTCTGCTCGAACACCACGCGCCCGCCGCAAATCAGCGCCGCTTTGTTGGCAATCGGCTTCCCTGTTCCGTTCTTCACGCGCCCCACATACCCTACGATCGTGGGCAAAGGAAGCTGAGCCGCCAACGCCTTCAATTCTTTGTGGTTTCGTTCGATAAACGCCGGGCGTTCCAACAAATCCTGCGGGAGGTAGCCGCATAGGCAAAGCTCCGAAAACACGGCAAGCATTGCGCCTCGTCTTCGTGCTTCTTCCGCGAGGCTCAGAATGCGTGCGGAATTTCCTGCAAAGTCGCCAACAGTGGGATTGAACTGAGCGAGAGCTATTTTCATGCCCGGATGTAGCGCAGGGTTTATCCCCGCGCTCTTTTCACAGCATACGAAGCCTTATCGCAGATTGCAAACCAGCCTGCCGCGTATAGTTCCTTCACTGCTCGCCATTTTGGTTGGAGCTTCGGTCTCGACGGGCATCTTTTCGCGCCAGCAGGCTCGCAATTGCCTGCCCACCTCGCAATTCGCGATGGAAGATTACCGTCAATCCTGGAAAAGCGCCTTTTAGTTCGCCTCGATTCAGGAGATGGTTTGGATCGCGCGGACCTCTGGAAAATTCTAACTGTGCCCGTGTGTACGTCTCGAACAGCAACATTCCACCTGGGCGCAGCGCGCTGCGAATTTGCGGAAAGAGAGACCTTTGCAAGTACCGAATGCAAAGAATCAGCTCGTAGGAATTCGCGGGCACTGCAAGTTTCTCGAGATCAGCTTGCAACAAATCGATTCCGGAATGTCTAGATTGTCTAACTTCTTCTATCTTGTGAATCCGGCGAACGGGAATTCCCTTCTCCAGCGCGCGAGATTCCAGAATATCTAACGCAGCGCCAGACCAATCCACCGCCGTGACGTGATGCCCATGTTCAGCTAAGAACAGCGCATTTCTTCCCGTTCCGCACGCCAAATCCAGCGCCATCCCGCCATGTAGCGGCGGCTTTACGCCGCCGCCCTGCCGCACCTCCACCCTTCCTTGCAGCAACGGCCAAAGCTCGCACAGAATCTCTGCTGGACCCTCTGCCGGCGTCCCTTTCACGGCCAGCTTATGCTTTTCGTCCCATTCGGCTTGGCTGGAAGGCATAAAAAAAAAGGCTCCTGAACGTTAGGTCCAGGAGCCTTAACCTCTTCGAGGGGGCTTTCGTACGCCTCCCTTTAGTAAAACTCAAACGCTGAACGAGCTCCCGCACCCACAGGTGCTCTTCACATTGGGATTGTTGAACTTGAATCCCGCGCCCTCCAGCGTCTCGATGTAGTCTATCTCAATCCCATCGAGATACATCGAGCTCATCTGGTCTACGGCGACCTTCAGGCCGTCAAACTCAAAAATCTGATCCGCTTCTGTGGTGTTGTTCTCGAACGCCATGTGGTATTGGAAACCGGAGCATCCCCCGCCAACCACCGCTACGCGAAGCGCAGTAGGCACAGGGCTCTGCATATTCATGATTTCCTTTACCTTCGAGCTGGCTACCGGCGTCAAATGAATCATAACTCTCTTGGCCTCCGCGCCCCAATCCGGTTGGGACGCTCACTCTGCACGGCGGCTTTTCGCCGTTGCGAACGCGCTACGTTCACATTATAGCAAAAACTACAGAAACTCGTAGTGCCATATCCCGTGGCGCTGTTGTTAGATTAGATTCTTCTACTTTCTTTCTTTCCTTCTTTCTCCGCGGACTCTGTGCCTCTGTGGCGCACGTCTTTTCGACAACCGAAAGCGCTTCGCTTACAATCTGATGCACCCATGAAACACAAAGTTACCCTTATTCCCGGCGAAGGCATTGGGCCGGAGGTCGCGGGCGCCACGCGCCGCATCCTCGAAGCTGCTGGGGTCAAAATCGAATGGGAAGAAATCGCCGGCCGCGCAGGCGAATCCGCCGATCAGGGCCAGCGCGTCAATCAGGCCGCCATCGATTCCGTCCGCAGAAATCGTGTTGCGCTCAAGGGACCCATGGCCACGGCAATTGCTGGAGGCGCTCCCAGCGTAAACGTCGCGCTGCGAAAATCCCTCGATCTTTACGCCAACTTGCGCCCTGTCAAAAACGTCCCGCACGTCAAATCGCACTTTGAAGACGTCGACCTGATCCTTGTTCGCGAAAACACTGAGGATCTGTACTCCGGCCTCGAGCACGAAGTCGTTCCCGGCGTCGTCGAGAGCCTGAAAATCATCACCGAAAAAGCCTCCACGCGCATTGCCCGCTTCGCTTTTGAATACGCCCGGCACCACGGCCGCAAGAAGATTCACGCCATCCACAAAGCCAACATCATGAAGCTTTCCGATGGCCTGTTCCTGCGTTCCGTCCGCACCGTCGCCGCGCAGTTCCCTGCCATTGAATACAAGGAATTGATCGTCGATAACGCCTGCATGCAAATGGTGATGGATCCCCTCCAATTCGACGTGCTCCTACTCCCCAACCTGTATGGTGATGTGATGAGCGATCTCGCCGCCGGCCTGGTTGGTGGGCTAGGCGTAGTTCCCAGCGCCAACATCGGCGATGAATGTGCCATGTTTGAGGCTGTTCACGGCACCGCCCCTGATATCGCCGGTAAGGGCCTGGCAAATCCCACAGCCCTCCTGATGAGCTCCATCCTGATGCTCGATTACTTGGGCGAAGTGGCTGTAGCCAAGAAGATAGAAGCCGCCTTGCTGAAGGTTTACCGCGAGGGTAAGCACACAACCCGCGACGTGGGCGGAAAAGCCACCACTGCCCAATTCGCCGACGCTGTTATCGACGCCCTGAGCGCGAAGTGAGCCTTAAGCGTCTTCCGTGTGGGGGGCACGGAATGCCGTCCCCCCACCCTCTAAAGGCGGTTTGAGAGCCATCTGCTTGGAGTGCGCCAGCTTACGCGCGCTTTCTTCTACATCGGCCTCCCTATGCCAGGATTCGCTGCTTGCCCCTGCCTGCCAGGGTACTGATAGTCCCAAATCTTTATTTTCCTTGCATTTTAGCCTTCGCACGTGCCAGCATAAGTAACGTGTTTAGAGCCCCTTCCGGCCGGAGGCTCTTTTATGCATCGCACCCGATACCCAGAACGTCGTAGGACTGTCCGCCTGCCCCTTCAAGTCCCGGTGAAGGTAGAATGCCGTCTTCCTGAGGGTGAAACCATTGATCTTCAGGGCTCAACCTACATTGTGAGCGCACACGGGGCTCTCTTACTGATGGATACGCCCCTAATCCCCGGGCAAACCGTCCGTCTGTTCAATGAGATGACTTGCGAGACCGTCGAATGTCACGTCACTTCGCTGCGCGAGAAGCGCGAGCACCGCTTTGTTGGGGTTACCTTCACCACGCCTAACGTGGACTTCTGGCACATCGTTTTTCCAAAGTCCGGCACTCGCCAGGCCGTCCGATCGCCGCTAACCGGCGGCCTCGTTCCCCCCGGCTTCCGCCAGGACAACAACCCACCCTTTTGAATTGTTTCTTTTTTGGACCGCGTTTTACCGCTTTGTAGCGGCGGCTTTACGTCGCCACCTTCCTTCTGAAGATCGCGTGCAGCGCAGACCGGAGCGCTCGCCCTCACTTCGGCGCATAAACCTGATACACCATGAAATACACGATCACACCGGTTACAGACACATACAGCCACAACGGTAGCGTCCACCTCGCAATCAGTCGATGCTTGTCGAACTTTTCTAGCCACGCGCGCCGTAACGTAATCAGGATCAATGGCACAATCACAATCGCTAGAATCGTGTGCGAAGTCAGCAGTGTGAAATAAACCGGCCGGATCCACCCTTGCCCCTCAAACAAGACCAACTTGTGCTCGCGCAGGTGATGAATCACGTAAGAAATCAAAAAAAGTGTGGAGGCCGAAAAGGCCGAAATCATGAAAACCTTGTGAACGTCGCGTTTCCCTGCGCGAATGGCGACATAGCCGCCAGTTAGAAGAATCGCGCTAAGCCCATTCAGAGAGGCATTCACCGCGGCGTGGGAAATCAAATTCGCCTCATTGTGGAAGGTTCATTTGGCAAGGCGCTGTAGGGGCGCGCTTTCGCGCGTCCCCCACGAATACCGGCTTATAACTAAGATCACCGCGGCAATTTGTCGTATGCCATCAACCCCAGCAACAACGGTATATGAAGCACGGTCGCGTGCATCAGCCATTTCGCGCGCGCGTTCGTCTTATTGCTCGCCGCCCACAAGCAAACTTGCACCAGCCCCGTGCATACCACCAGCGCTCCAAAAAAATACACCACGCCCGCTAAGCCGAGCACTGCCGGAAGCAGGCTGACGCCAACCAGCGCCGCGGAGTACAAAATAATCTGCCGGAAAGTGCGTGTGCCTTCGCGATCGACTACCGGCAGCATCAGGATTCCCGCACGCGCATAATCTTCGCGATACATCCAGGAAATGGCATGGAAATGCGGGAACTGCCACAGAAATAGAATCGCAAAAAGGATCCACGCCCCACGGTCGAGCGAGCCTGTTGCCGCCACCCAGCCAATCATCGGCGGAATCGCGCCAGGAAAAGCTCCTACGAACGTTGCCCAAACCGTGCGTTTCTTCAGCGGCGTGTACGCCAGCAAATAACTCACGCATGTCGCCACGCCCAATGCCGACGCCAGCGGGCCTGCTGTGAAGTAAAGGTCGACCGCTCCAGCGATCGCCAAAGCAACGCCAAATGCCAAGGCCCGGCCAGGTTGCAGCACGCCGCTCGGAAGCGGCCGCGAAGCCGTTCGCCGCATATAGCGATCCACCTCCCGTTCAAGGTAATGATTCAGCGCAGCCGTGCCTCCTGCAATCAGCAGCGTCGCGAACACTACGTGCAGCATATGCAGCCAGCTTACCGGTCCGCGCGCGCCCATGTAATAGCCCGCCGCCGTCGTCATTAGCACGAGGAAAGACACGTCCGGCTTGGTCAGCGCCACATATGCGTTTGCGCGCTCCAGAAGCGTCAGCTCCACAGTGCGAACGGTACTCATCCCGTCGTTACCTGCTGCGCCGCAGCCGTTGCTTCCCTGCCGCGCGGAATCAGCCGGTAGCACATCAAAACCACGAGAACCGAAAACGCAAACAGGATTGCTCCAACCACCGTGTGAACCACCGTCAGCGTCACCATCATCGGCATCGGCTGCGGAGCATCCGCGGTCGTCAGCCGAGACCAGTAAGCCAGGATCCCCAGCAGGAATTGGAGTCCAAAGATCGCGTGCAACAAAATGCGTATCTTAGACAACTCGCGCGATGCGCCAAATCTCATTCGCAGCAGCACTGCCGTCCACGTCACTGTCCCCAACACGACCAGCGCGCCTGCTGCGTGCGGCCAAATCGGAATTTCCTTGTGGCGGAATCCCGCGCCGAGAATCACCTGCAAATAAATCACAACGGCATTGATCGTCGCTGCAGTATGAATGGAGGGTGTCCCACTATCTTCGAGTTGCGGCCGCTCCGAACCCCACCATTTGCTAGTGAAGACCGCGATTCCCGTCACCGCCGCAAAAACAATTTGTGCAAAGCATGCATGAATCACCGGCAACCAGTAGTGCAGTAAACGAATAACGACTTGGCCCCCCAGAATGGCCTGCACCACAACTCCAAGCACCGCAATCACGCCTAGCTGGCGCAGCCAAGTTCGGTTCTCCTTCAGCACAAGCAAGACTACCAACAGTACTGTGAAAATCCCCAGTCCGCCCGCGAAAAACCGATGCGAAAACTCATAGAAGTCGCCCCCTTGCAGCGAACTCAGCGGCGGCACCCAGGCCCCATGCGATTTAGGCCAGTCCGTCACAGAAAGCGCGGCATCCTTGGAGGTTACCAGCGCCCCCGCAACAAACAGCAGGATCGTCCAGCACACCACAAACACAGCGTAGCGGTGCACGCCCGCATTGTAAGTGGAACCCATATCCAAACCGCGCATTATACCTTGAGGGGAACCTGTTTGTTCAAATCCCGCGAGAGGTAACTTGTCATCCCGACCCTCAAGCTGCGGTCTTCCGCAGCTTGAAGCGGAGGGATCTGCTTTTGAGTTTTGACTTTCGGATCGGCCGGACCAACCTTTTCGGCTCGAACCTCGGCCCGCAGTTCGCGTTTCGCCTTCGGCGTATAATTGGCGCATGCAGGAAATCGCCCTTGTTGTCGTTCAGAGGTTCGCAACCCAAGTGGAGGCGGACCTTGCGAAAAGCATGCTCGAATCCGCAGGCATTGACGCCATGATCCAGTCCGATAGAGCCGGCGGCATGCGCGACCATCTGGCATGGAGCGGTTTGGGGTTCAAGGTAGTTGTCCGCGAGGAAGACGCCGCCACCGCCCGCGAGATGCTTAACCCACCCCAGCAAGTGGATGTGTAAGGGTCCCCGACGAGGATTGTGCCTCCACTCCCACTGCGCGCAGCACCAAATCTTTCAGCGCGCCAATGAACAGGGGAGAGTCCCCCACCGCCGGCATCATCCGGAACGTCTCGATCCCAGCCTTCTTTGCGTCCTCGCGCCCCTCAATGTTGATTTCGTGCAGCGTCTCGATGTGCTCGGTGACAAACGAAAGCGGCACCACCAGCATTTCCTTCACGCATTCGTGCCCCAGCCGCTCGACGGTTTCCGTCAACGAAGGCTGCAGCCATTTTGCCGGCCCAACCCGGCTTTGGTAACAGAGCACGTGGGTTCGTGGCCAGCCGGGATATTGCTTGGCGCCTAGTTCACACACTTCGCGCACCGTCGCTCCAACCTGGTTGGGATACGGATCCCCCTTTTCAACTAAGCTCATCGGCAATCCATGCGCGCTAAACACGAGATGAATCCGCGAACTGTCCGTGAATTGCCGCAAAACCGAGCCAATTCGTTGGACCACCGCCTGAATGTAAAGAGGGTGATCGTAGAATTGGCCAACGGTGCGCTGCGGCGGTCCACCGCCTGAATTGCTGTACACACGGTTCCATTCCTTCAAGCTGCTGAGCGTTGTCGCGTACGAAAAGTGGGGATAAAGCGGAAGCAGCACAATTTCGTCGAGCGGCCCTGCCTTGCGGAGTGTCTCCACAGCTTCTGACGTGAGCGGGTGCCAATACCGCATCGCAGTAACAGCCACAGGATCGATGTGCGGCGACAGCGCTTCCACCAACCGCACGCGCTGCCTTTCCGTCAGCGCTCCAATCGGCGAGCGCCCGCCAATCTCCGCATACTTCTCCGCAACCGGGACCGACCGGCGCCGGGAAATCAGTTTCGCAATGGGGCCACGCAGCAGCCCAAACGGCCCGAGCGGAATGATGTCAGGATCGAGGAACAGATTCAGAAGAAACGGTTCGACCGCTTCCAACGAGTCCGGCCCCCCAAGTTGAAACAAGACGATCCCAACTCGCTTCTTCGCTCCCAAGCAACTCTCCGTCGTGGCAGGTCTTCAGACCCGTTCTTCTCGCTTGTTTCCCGACAATTTCTATTTTCCCTTGCTCAACAAGCCCTTCAGCCGCTCGACTTCGTCACGCAGCACGCTCATGCGCCGCGATACCGAGACGTAATAAACAAAGAAAATTGCCCATCCCGCAAGGTATGCCGCCAGCACGCTATCCAGGTTTTTCATTGGGCCTCCGCTTCCCTTCTCAACTCCTCTACGCTCGCGCGCATCGCTTCCAGCCGGTACCGCGCGGTCAAAAGCAGGATCAGCAGCCCCGTCAGCGCGCCCCACATCAACAGGTAAGACACGCGCATCCGCGGGTCGAGTCCCGAACCCGGCCCGCCCAAAATCACCGGCTGCGGGTGCTGCGTGCGCCACCAGCGAATCGAAAAATACACCAGCGGCACATCAAGAAACGCAAAAATCCCAAACAGTGCGCTGAACAGCGCGCGCTTGTCCGGCTCCTCGATCATCGACCGCAACAGCAAATACGAAACGTACAGCAGCCCAAGCACAAACGTCAGCGTCAGCCGCGCATCCCACACCCACCAGGTTCCCCACACCGGCTTGGCCCAGATCGGCCCGCTCACCAGCACCACCGAGATAAACGCCAAACCCACTTCAGCGGCCGACACGCCCAGCCAGTCCGCCTTCGGCTGTCTCGTGAACACGTAGCGCAAATTGGCATAGAAACAAATTCCGAAAGCCACAAACGCGCTGAACGCGCACGCAATATGCAAATAGAAAATCTTCTGGATCACTCCCATTGTCTTTTCGATAGGCGCATAATGAAACGCCAAGTACGCAGTCAATGCAATCAGCGCAAACAAGATCATCGCATTGATGATGCTCTTCACCATGGCGCGCCACTCGTGCCGCACGTTTCTTTTGTAGGGACCGCCTTCTGAGGCGGTCCGTTCCCTCGTTTATGACTGTGCATGTCGCTCATTCCTCCAAAAGATATTCCCCGAAAAGCCACAACGCCGTCAAAAACACAACATCGAAACCTATCATGAGTCCCAGCCCGGAGTAATTCATTGCCGGCTGCACATCAAGAAGCCCCGCCGTCACCTCCGTGCTGGCAATCAACACCGGCGTCAGCACCGGCAGCAACAGCAACGGCAGCATCAGTTCCCGCATGCGCGCCTGCGCTGAAATCGCCGAAAACGCCGTGCCGGGAATGGCAATCCCCAGGCTGCCCAGAAAGAAAACCAAGAAAAGCTGCGGCAACACATGCAGGATACGCACGTTAAAGAAACCCGCAAAGAATGGCAGCATGAACAATTCCGTCAGCAGCAGAAACAACGTATTGGCCGCCAGCTTCGCAAAGAAAATCGCGAACGGGTCGCTCACCGACAGCCGCAGCGCGCTCAGCGTGTCGTTGGTTTGTTCCCGCAGGAAACACGCTTGCAGCATTAGCGAAGCCGCAAACAAAAACGCCATCCAAAGCAGCCCGGGGCCAAACTGCTGCGATTCGCTGCCCGTGGGGTGAAACGTGATGCTGAACAGCATAAAAACAAGCAAAATGAAAACTGCTGTTGTCGTGAGCAGTTCCCGCGAGCGGTACTCCGTGCGGAGCTCCTTCTCCAGCAGCACGGCCGCATTGGAGAGCAGCGCCATTCCTTCAGGCTCTCGCAAACGTCAGAATCGAATGCAAATTAGCCCCCAGCGTCGTGTCCGCCACCACCGAACCCGCATCGAGTCTCACTGCACGCGTCGCCAATGCGGAAATATCAGACTCCCCGTGCACGCTCATGAGAATTGTCCGGCCATCGTCGCGCATCCGTCGCAGCGTATTCGCGAGCCAGGTGATGCCCTCGGGATCGAGGCCCGTGGCCGGCTCGTCGAGGAACAAGACCGCCGGCTGATTCAACAGCGCCCGCGCGATGGCCACCCTCTGCCGCATCCCGCGCGAAAACGTGCGCACCAGGGAACTTCTCCGCTCCCAGAGTCCCACTTCTCTCAACAAGGCGTTCACGCGCTCCGCCGGCGCCGCAATCCCTTGCAACCTCGAAAACAGCACCAAATTCTCTTCCGCCGTCAATTCGTCATAAACCATCGTGGCGTGCGCCACGAACCCCGTCGGCGCAGTTGTTCTAGGCGCTGCTACACTGGCGCCAAGAAAAGTCACTACCCCCGACGAAGCGCGCACCAGTCCCGCTGCAATTCGCAGCAGGGTCGTCTTCCCCGACCCGTTCCTTCCCGCAAACGCCACGCACTCGCCCGCCGCGATTTCCAGCGACACGCGCCGCAGCGCGTAAAGGCTTCCATAACGTTTCTCGATGTTTTCAAAGCGAATCCCGGTAGGAGAAAAAGCCGAAGCCGTCACCGCGCAACCTCAGAGATAGGCCGTGTCTTGTGGGGGCGCGCTTCAGCCTGCCTGCGCAGGCAGGCGCGTCCCCTATTGCTTTGCAAACCCCGGTTGCTGGATAGTAGGCGCAAACACATCTGAGTGATGCCGCCACCGATTTTCAACCACTTACAAATCGCCCAGGATCTTACGTCCCTTTGTTTTGATGCCTTTGTAGCAGTGGGGGGGTACCCCCCCTCTTTCTTCTCTGTGCTCTCTGCGTCCCTGCGTTGAAAAAATCGTCAAAGCCCTCTGGCTCAGCCCCGCACCAGATCGCGCAACACCTTTTCTGTCTTGGCTCGTTCCCGCGTGTACTCTTCCTCCGAAATCGTTCCGGCCTGGCGGCGCAGCTCCAGCCGGAACAGGCTCTCCTTAAGAGCGTCCAGACTCGTTCCAATCGCCGCATCCACTTCTTTCAAAGTGGATTCGCCGTTCGTTGGAGCCACTGCCGGGCCGCTCACGGAGCTTGCGACTGGCGTAGACGGGGCTGCAGACTGGGGCGCGGTTTTCTTCTCCTTGCGAGGACCGCGCGTTTCCGCCAACTCTGGTTCCGGTCCGGCGATGACCACCTGTTTTCGCGAGAGCAAGTAGGCAAACACTCCAAAGAAAACGGCCAGAACACCGACCAGCGGCCACTTCATTGTGTCCAGCCGCCCCGGCACAGCCTGTATAGGCACCCCACCGGAGTCGGCGCCGCCCTGCTGGGCGTCGCGCCCTTGCTGCCCTTGGTCGCCGCCACCACCTGCATTTGCGCTCGGAGGAGGTGCCGTACCCGAGAGGTTCACGGCAACGACGGTGCCCGCAGGCACATCGTCACGCGCGTACAGGCTCATCCCCTGTTCTTCGCCGCTCGGTGCCAGCCCCTCTCCGCTGACCTGCACCGTGGGAGGAGCGACAACCAGCAGGCGGCCGCCAGGGTAAATCGTCGGCAGCTTCACTGTCGCAGCGTTCTCTGCGTATGGCAGCTCGTACGAATAGCGCACCGTGCTTTCGCCGGGACGAAACGCAAACGCAATCGCGTACCGATTCTTCTTCTTGTCGATTGGCAGCTGCACAACTGGCATGCCTGCAGGGCCGGCGGCAGCCACCTGGCGCAACTCCCCTTTTTCGGGCAGCGCAAAATCAAAATTCCCTTCCGACCGGAAGTACGCCTGCGGCGGCTGCGACTTATTTTGGATTTGATATTCCTCGCCAACCAGAAGGTTCGCGCCGTTCGGTTGGAAAATCACCACGTGCGAAGCAACATTGATCGTCTTGATGTCCTTCGAGGGTTCGTAAATATCCACTTGCACCGTGCTGCTGCCCGGCGGGACAGCCGAATTGAAATTCACGCCGTGATACGACGCGCGCACCAGCATCGGCTGCGCGCCAAGATTCGGATTGTCGAAGGTGAATTCGCCTTGCGCGCCGCTCTTGGTGTGCGCCAGTTCCTGCATTCCGCCCATTGGCTGAACCAAGGTGAGGTCCACGCCTACCGCGGCTTGGCCCGTTGTGCCGTTTTTGACTGTCCCCCGGACTGTTCCCGCCCGCGCGCCGGCAGCGGCAACGAGCAGGCACGGGCCCACCGCCAGCAATCTGAGCTTCTGACCCATCATTGAGTGCTCCGCCCGGAACTGCCGCCAGGCCTTGGCCGCCGCACCTGCGCTTCCGTAACCTGATCGATTTCCGCCAGCACCAGCGCGGCTTCCTGCTCCAACGCAGCTTTCATGGCTTCAAAGTCGCCCTCGGAGTATTTCCCGGAACGGTACTCAAACCGCAGATCGCGCAGGTTGTCGTAAATCGTCTCCCGCCGCTCCAGGAGTTGATCGAGCTTGCTCCGGTGAGGCGCCAGGTCGGAAGCGTCCGGCTGAATGTAGAAAATAAAAATCAGCGTGGCCACCGCCAGCGCCGCGCACGCGCCGAGCATCGTCCAGTCGCCGGACTCAATCGCCGCAACCCCGAAAATGAGGGAGGATGTCATCATCTAGTCCTCGGTATCCTTCGCAGCCTGAGCTCTCGCTCGTTCCAGCATCTCCGGAGACACATGGCTTGCAGCAGAAACTCCACCTGCCGCCGGCTTGGTCGCTGGCCGCTTCCGCCAGCGCGAAATCACGAAGATAACCAGCAGCGTCCCAATCACCAAATAAACTGTCGGCAGGGTCCACGCCACCAGGCTGAACCCCGACTTTGGCGGCTCCGCGTACACTTTTGTCCCGAATTCCTGCAAGAACCCTTGAGTGATCGATTCTTCTGTCCCGCCATTCGCCAGCGACTGGTTCAGTTCTTTCAACATGTCAGCCGAGGTGCTGCAGCCAACGTGGTTGCATTCGGTCAGCACCTGGTTGCACCCGCACATGCACATGAATTTGTGGCCGATTTGCTTGGCGCGATCAGAGAGTTGCAGCGCGCTCGTCGGCATGGTCAAGACGGGAAGCGTAGCCAGTAACAACAACAAGGCCATCGCGAAGATGGGGCGCCTTCTAGTCATGACCTTCTCGCAAAGTCACAGACGGACTCAGCGCATGCGGCAGCGGTTGCGCAGCGCGCTGCGGAGCAGCCGCCAGAACAAAAACGGCGCGGCGGTTCGGCAGCAGCGCCACGATCGTTCCAAACACCACCATCACGCCGCCAAACCAGATCCACTTCACCAGCGGATTCAGGAACGCATGAATCGATGGTAAGTTCGTCTCCGGATTCTCTCCGGCGAACACGACGTATAAATCCTCTTTTAACGTCGAATAGATCGCCACCATCGTGCCGTTCTCTTGGTTCGTAACAAAGCGCCGCTTCTCGGGAAATAGCATCATCATCGGCTTGTTGTCGCGCAAGACCTCGACGAGCATTCGTTGCGCCGTGTAATTCTTCTCCGGCTTGGTATCCACGCCTTGCAAAACCAGGGTGTACTGCCCGATCTGCATGGTCTGCCCAACGCGCATGTCTTTTTGTACGTCCCGATTGAACGCCGCGCCCGCAAGTCCGATGAATACGAAGACCATGCCCATGTGCACGATATATCCGCCATACCGCCGCGTGTTCCGCATCGTCAGGTCAATCGCGCAAGCGGCAAACGACGCTCCCGAACGCGCGCGTATTACCTTCGCTCCTCGGTAAAATTCCAGAAGTATAGTCGCGGCCACGAACACGCACAGGATGAGGCAAATAAGCGAATAAAATTCTCGGTATCCCAAAGCAAAGAAAATCGCGCCCGCAACGATTCCAATCGCGAGCGGCAAGCCAAAATTTCGTTTTAGACTCTCCGTCGATGTCTTTCGCCATGCCAGGAGCGGGCCAACGCCGGTCAAAAACAACAGCAGCAAGCCGGTTGGAATGTTCACCTTGTTGAAGAACGGCGCGCCTACGCTGATGCGATCCCCAGTGAACCACTCCGAGAAAACAGGGAACAGCGTCCCGGTTAGAACGGCCACGCAGGAAACCAGCAGGATCAAATTGTTGAACAAAAAGCTCGACTCACGCGAGATCACTGAATCCAACTGGGTCTCGCTCTTCAGATAATCCCGGTTTTTCAGGTACGCGCCCAGGCAAACGAGAAGAACGATGCCGATAAAGCCCACGAACCAGGTGCCGATGTTGGATTGCGCGAAGGCATGCACCGAACTGACCACGCCGCTGCGCGTAAGGAAAGTTCCCAGAACGCAAAGGAGAAACGTGCAGAACACCAGCCACACGTTCCATACCTTCATCATGCCGCGCTTCTCCTGCATCATCACGGAATGCAGGAAGGCCGTTCCCGTCAGCCACGGCAGCAGCGAAGCGTTCTCAACCGGGTCCCAGCCCCAGTAGCCGCCCCAGCCCAGCACCGCATACGCCCAGTGCGCACCAAGCAGGATGCCCAGCGACTGAAACATCCAGGCAATCATGGTCCACTTGCGGGTCAGGTGAATCCACTTCTCGCCCGGGTATTTCGCCAGCAGCGCGCCCAGCGCAAACGCAAAGGGAATCGTGAATCCGGTGTACCCCGAATACAGATTCGGCGGATGAATCACCATTTCGGGATATTGCAAGAGCGGGTTCAATCCGTTGCCATCAGAACGGGCCACGAATTGCATTACCCCGTTTGCCCCAGGCGATGCCAGCGCCTTGAACGGGCTCTCAACGAAATTGCTCAGAGTCAAAAAGAAAAGCTGAACGCCCGCCATGACCATGCCGACGTAGGGCATCAACTCGCCGTTTCTATTGCGATACGCAATCAGCACCGAGAAAACGTAAACCGCCAGGAGAAAGCTCCAGAAAAGCAGCGAGCCTTCCATCCCTGACCACAACGCAGCGATTTTATAGAACGTGGGAAGGTCGCGGTTGCTATGCGACACCACGTAGGCAATGGAGAAATTGTCGGTGAAAAACAGATATTCGAGGCTGAATGTGGCGATGAAAATCAGCGCGCACGTGGCCATTCCGGCTTGGCGAGTGCTCTTAACGAGCAGCGGGTGGCGCGTTACGATAGCCGCGATGCCGCCAACAAAAGCGTACAACGCGCATATAAACGCTAGAAGGAGTGCAAAAGATCCAAATACATCCACAGCGCTCGCGCCTCTCCCCCAGTTCGCCCGGGGCTGCTACATGCTGCTTTGCTGCGTAGAACTCTGTGTCGTGCCGGTACCGCCCGGCGCTGCTTCATACTTGGAAGCGCATTTCGCCTGGACATGCTCCGCCACAAACTTGCCATCGGAATTGAGGTGCCCCTCCACCAGGGCCTGCGACTTGTCCACAAACGTATCGGGCAGTGGGTCGCTTCCCGTGTAAGTTACCGGAAGCGCTTTGCCTTCCCCCTCAAGCACGAAGTCAACGCTGCCGGAGAGCCTACGGATGCTCCCCACTGCCACCGTTCCTCCAATGCGCATGCGCTGCGCGCGCGCCGAGTGATTGAGCGTCTGCAATTCCGCGATGGTGTGGTAATACGTCTTGCTCTCGCCATAGCCGAGCCAGGCCAGGACGCCCAAAGCCACAACGATCACGCTGATTCCGATTCCGAATTTCGCTTGTTTGTTCATGACTACGTTTCGCTTTCGTTACGCCTTCGCGCTCGATTCTACCATATGACTTTGTGCAGGCTGCTTTTATGCCCGCAAGGACTGGTTGCCGCCCATGCTTCCAGGAAGCGCTTCCCGGAATTGCAGGAATTCTTGCGCGCCGGCCGAACCGCTGAAATCAAACGGTTTCCCGTAGTTCAAGTTCACAGGACAGCCCAAATCCAGAGAAACAATATCTTGCACGAGCGGCTCTAGCGCCTCTGTGACGAGAATCACACACTTTGGTTTCAGTGACCGCCGGATCCGTGACGCCACAAATGGCAAACGTTCACGCAGAAGTTCGGTCGCGTTTGTAGAGGCGGCTTCACGCCGCCGGTCTGCCTGCTCGTCGCCATCTTTCTCCTTCTCGTCATTTCGAACGGAGCGTAGCGCAGCGAGAAATCTCTCTTCTCCCGTTGCATCCGAGTGTCGATCGTACGCTGGGCCCAGGCCGTCCTCTAGCGGGCACTCCAGAACATGCGCCAAAAAGAATCCCGCAGCCTGAAACTCTGCCTGGACAGCTTCGGCAACCTTTCCCTCAGGAGATATTCCTACGGCACGAACCAGCAGCCCCGCCTCTCCCCGGAATTCCCCGCCCGGCGAGTACAGAAACTCGGCATCTTCACGCGAACTGACGGCTCCCAGAAGCAGCGCTCGTATGTGCACCGGCCGGTACCGCGTAGCCCATTCCAGCCGCCGCAGCCTCTGCGCCGTGTGCTCCGGCGACGCCACCTGCCCGCATCCATCACACCGAAAGCCAACGACATTTGTCATCTGTCACCAAGCTCGACTTCGATTTCGCGACATGGAGCAGCATTAGGCATTCCTCTTTTCTCCCACTGCCCATAGGACGCGGCCGAAAGGAAGCGCGACCGTTTCCCACACCTTGCCCAGTACCATTGCGGCCAGGACATTCCTGCGCTCCCAGACACTGCGGAGCGTGCTATTTCCCGAAGTCTGACGGATAAGATGCCACTCCGGCTGTAAGTCTTCTTCGATAGCCCGGCACTCCGTCACATGGAACCCCGTCCGTTCAAGAGCCGCACGCAATTCCACTCGAGTGTATTCTCGATGATGGCCTGGGTACACGCCGTTCTGCCCGGGAACTTCAAAGAATACCGGGAAAGGATCGTTGACGCTCTTTCCCATGAGCAAGGCGATGCGGTTATAGATGGAAGCATGGTTTGGAGTCGTTACGATTACGAATCCTCCCGGCTTGAGGACGCGAAAGACCTCCAGCAGAACCCTCTTCGGGGAGTACGCATGGTGCTCTATGACGTCCATGTAGGTTACGAAATCAAAGCTTTGGTCGGAAAAAGGAAGTGGTTCCTGTGAAACGTCACAGGCCCGGTAATCAACCCCTTGCTGGCTTGCAAACCCTCCGTAGGGGTGGAAGAAGTAGGGATAGTCTATGGCCGCTACTTGCAGTCCCAAGCGAGCCGCGTAGATTGCAAACGAGCCGATCTGTGCCCCAAGGTCCAGGAGCGACGCGGGCTTTCTGGGCTGGTTTCGCGTGAGAATGAATTTCAATGCCCGGAGTTTTGTGCCCGCGGCTACGATCGACCCTCGGACCCATTCCTCGGTATAAGCCGAACCGGTGAGGCTTTTCGTATGCTTGGCCAGCAACTCTAAGACAGACTCGAACCCCTCGAGATTCGGCGCGGAATCGGGCATTTAGCGTCCTTCTGCCATTGCACTGCTGCGCCAGGAATTCTATTCCAAACCGTACGTCATTTCAGAGCAGGCGGCTGAATGTGTCCTCAGTCCGCGTTATTCCTGGCGGAAGTTCAAAGGATAGGAAAAGGCGGGCTTGCCTTCTTCGCGAGTTGCGGCGAAAATCTCAGTTCCTGCGCACCCAATGGCTCATGGCGACGTCTAAGTTGGTACCGAGGAGCACCCGATGCAAGCACTGAATCTTTTCCTTCAGGATTTACGACTTGCTGTCCGTTCGCTGCTTCGCTCCAAGGGCCTCTCCACCACGGTCATCCTGACACTGGCGCTCGGCATCGGGGCGAACGCGGCCATCTTCAGCCTCGTCCGCGGCGTTCTGCTTCGCCCGCTGGTCAACGCCGATGAAAGCCGCCTCATCTACATTGAGCAGACCGCCAAAGGCCTCGGGCCCGGTGAAGCAAACTGGTCCGTCCCCGAAATCCAGGACTTCGAAGCCAGCATTCATTCCATCAGCGAATTCGGCGATTTCTCGACCGTCCCCATGAGCATGGTAGGCTTGGGTGAACCTCGCCAGATTCAAGCCGCTGTTGTCGGGGGCAATTATTTCGAGACAGTTGGGCTTCATCCTGTCCTTGGCCGCCTCATCGGGCCTCAAGATGATGGCCCGAAAGCCTCCGGCGTCGTCGTTTTGACGTATCCCTTCTGGGCCACCGCTCTCAGGAAAGATCCCAACGTCGTCGGCAGACAGGTCCGCCTCGACAGCTTTGACGCGCGCACAGCCACAGTTATCGGCGTCCTCGAACCATCCCTCCCCTACCCCACAGATACAGAAATTATCGCCAATGTCGTTATGAGCGCTCACCACCTCGACGCCACGATGGTGACCGGCCGCGTCCACCGCATGACCGAACTCTTCGGCCGCCTCGCTGCGGGCGTTACACTCGACCAGGCTCGCGCCGAACTGCGATCCGTCTACACCACGATGAAGAAAGACCATAGCGAAGCTTACCCCATTAATGGGGATTTCCAGGTTGAGGCAAAGCTCTTCCGCGACCAGGTCACGTCCGACGCTCGGCCAATCCTGCTCGTTCTTCTCGGGGCCTCTGCACTCGTTTTCATCATTGCTTGCTCCAACGCGGCCAACCTCATCCTGGCTCGCACGGTGCGACGCGAAGGCGAGTTGACCATTCGTGCGGCTCTCGGCGCCAGCACCAGTGCCCTGCGCCGGACGCTGCTGGCCGAGAGCCTGGTTCTCTCCATTGCCGGAGCCACACTTGGCGTGGTGATCGCTCGTCCCCTGCTCGAAATTCTTTCGCGCTACGCTTCCAAATTCTCCGTTCGCGCTCTGAACCTCACCCTTGACTCGAGCGTGCTCTGGGTTGGCGTGGGACTCGCAATCATCGCCGCGGTCCTCCTTGCTTACGTTCCTCATCTCCCCGGTGCCAACGTTTCGCAATCCCCTGGACTTGCCAGCGGCGGCGTCCGCATCACCGGCAGCACCAATCGCCGTCTCCGCGCTTTCGCCGTTGTTCAGATTGCGGCTTCCTTCATGCTCCTCGTCGGCGCCAGCATGCTTCTCAAAACACTTATCGCCATGCAGACCGCGCAGACCGGCATGGACACGCATCACGTTCTCGCTGTCAACGTTCCCGTGATGAACTACCAAAAAACGCCACAGCAGGTCGTGGATTTTTACAAGGAAACGATCCGGCGCATTGACGCCCTGCCGGGCGTGACCAAGACCGCCTACGGCATGTCTGCTCCGTGGCGCGATGCCGGCGCATTCGGTCCCGGTATGCAATTCTCCGGTGATGGGCATGCCCACAGCGCAGAAAATGATCCGCGCGCACACTTCCGCGTGATCTCGCCGGGATTCTTTGCCGCCCTCGGCGTTCCCATTCTTGCGGGCCGCGATTTTAACGACCTCGACACCCAATCAAAAGAGCCGATCGTCATCGTGAGCGAGACGTTGGCCAAGCGCATGTTCCCCGGCCTAGACCCCGTAAATCGCCACGTGTATTGGACCGACCCCGTCTTGCAATTCCTTCCAGGCTTCAAATCCGAACAAGAGCGCATCATTGGCGTCGCTGCCGATGTTGATGATCAAAACGTCGTTCCCCAACCTACCCTCACGATTTACAGCACGTTCAACCATGGTCCGATGTTCAACGGCCGCCTCTTCATCCACACCAGCGTAAATCCCTATGGACTGGTGACGCCAGCTACGCAAGTCATTCGAGGCATGTCCGCCGAGCAGCCTGTCGAGAAGGCCGCCACTCTCGAGGACATTCGCGCGGAAGTTCTCAAGCCAGATCGCCTGAACACCGTAGTCTTCGGCATCTTCGCCGCAGTAGCGCTCACGATTGCGCTGGTCGGCGTTGCCGGCGTGCTTGCCTTCTCCGTGAGTGCGCGCACTCGCGAGTTCGGCATTCGCCTGGCTCTTGGCTCGCCCCCGCAGCGCCTCCTGGCTGGAGTCATCGCTGAAGGCGCAGTCATGGCAACATTCGGCCTGGTTGTCGGATCCGTCGGTGGGTACTGGCTCACGCGGATTGCGGCAAGCTATATCACAGACCTGAAGATGCCCAGCATCATGCCCGTCATCGCTTCTGCCTTTGTGCTGCTCGTCGCAGCGATCATCGCCTCCGCAATGCCCGCGGCGCGCGCCGCTCGCGTTGATGTCATGCAAGCCCTGCGCTCAGACTGAGGTGTTCTTGTTTTTCTGATCCTCGGGCCATTTTCACCATCACGCCGCCGCCAGTTGACATCGGGTGATCTTTGCTCAAGGCGGAAGAGGGGTTACAGGAATCTCTTATCGCTCGCAGGAGTGAAGTGAAGCGTTAGCTTGTAGAAAATGAGATCGACGCGCGTGGTGTAATCCGCTGCGAGGTAGATGACGGCGGTTTTCGGTTCACCGGTGACTCGGACAGCGATCTGGCTCGGCTGAAGCTCGATGTCGTGGGATTGGGCTTTTTGGATGACGAAACGGCGCAAATCGTCTTCCGTGGACGGCGCCGCGAGGCCGACGCGGGCAGCTATCTCAGCGGCGATGTCGCGCAAGTCTTCCTGCAGTTCCAGGTTTGCGATGTACGCGGAGGCGACTTGCCAGGTTACCTCGATGGCGAAAAGCAGAATGGCCAGGCCGAGAATCAGCTTGAGTTTGCGCATTTTCAAAAGCCCGCTTCGGCGCAAGGCCAAATTTTGCAACGAATCGAATTGACTGAACCGCATTCCAGAGTGGATGACAGGGGGTGTTCGCTCCGAATGAATTTCGGCTCAGACCCTCTTACGTCGTAACTGGCGCGTCGGCGGGGAGCTTTGAGCGCAGGCACCACTTGAGCTCCTGGCTCATCTCGACGATTTCCATGCCAGGCATCACGATGAACTTGCAACTGAGCATCTCGCGAGGCTCGTCGTCATCGGGCAATTGGCAGGTCACGCGGCAATACTGGCAGTCCTGATTCCAGCAGAAGCGGCCGTAGGGGATGGTCTCCGGGCTGATGAACTGGAAGCAGCGCAAAAGCGAGTTGCGCTCCGGCACCTGGAATTTCTTTCCGAAGATTACTATATCGACCAGCTTTTCGTACGGGCGGAAGGGTTCCGACATGATGATTCCCTGTTTCACCGTGAACCGGCCCAGTTCCTCAAATTCCGCAAAGCCCCTTGCCTGCGCCGGAACACTTGTTTGATTGCTCAATCAGCCTAGACCGCAGGCAGGCGCAGCACAACGCAACTCCTCGCGCTCGTTTCCAAAATGCCACGGGGCGAATACCTGATGCTCGTCCAGGATTCCAGAGGTTAGGAGCTCACCAGGTCGAAGAATTGTCCCATTCTGCGGAATTTCTCGTAGCGCGCATCCAGCAACGCCTTGACCGGCTGATTCATCAGTGTGACGAGTTGGCGGTCCAAAACTTCATCGAGAAGGCGTGCGGCCGCTTCATGGTCCGAGTGTGCGCCGCCATCCGGCTCCTCAATGATGTGATCAATAATCCCGAGTTCTTTCAAATCCTTCGCGGTGATCTTCATAGCCGCGGCCGCGGTTTCCGCCTTCGTCGAATCGCGCCAGACAATCGAAGCACAGCCTTCGGGCGAAATCACCGAGTAGAAGCTGTTCTCCAGAATGTTCACCTTGTCGCCGACTGCGATTGCCAATGCTCCGCCCGAACCGCCTTCGCCCGTTATGGTGACGATGATCGGCACTGGCAGCCTTGCCATTTCACGCAGATTGCGCGCGATCGCTTCGCCCTGTCCGCGCTCTTCCGCGTCCATGCCGGGATAGGCGCCTTGCGTATCGACAAAGGTCAGTATGGGCCTTCCGAACTTTGCTGCCAGTTGCATTACCCGCAGCGCCTTGCGGTAGCCTTCCGGCTTGGGTTGGCCGAAATTGCGCACCAGCCGCTGCTTGGTGTCGCGCCCCTTTTGGTGGCCGATGATCGCGACCGGACGCCCATGATGCTTCGCCAGCCCCGCGACAATGGCTTTATCGTCGGCGTAACCGCGGTCTCCATGCAGCTCGATAAAATCAGTAAACAGCAGATTGATGTAGTCGAGAGTGTACGGCCGTTGCTGATGGCGCGCGATCTGGGCTCGCTGCCACGCTCCTAAATGGGTGTAGAACTCGCGCCGAAGCTCCGCCACTTGCAGCCGAATCCGCTCCAGTTCCGCATCGGCTTCTTCATCGCCCGCCAGCCGCCGAAGTTCTTCGACATCTTTCTCGAGGTGTTCGATGGCGCTTTGGCGGTCGGCCGCTTCTCTTTGGGCCTTATCTTTCTTGTCTTTCTCTTTTTCTTTTTCTTTCGTTCTCATGCTGCCACCACAACAACAGCGTGTTCCCCGCAAACTTGCCGCACCGCCTCCGCCAATTCAGGCGAAGGGTTAACGCGCTGCGCGGTCTTCCATATTGCAACAGATCCATTCGAATGGCATAGCTCAAACACAACCTGGCAATTGCCTGGCGCATCGGCAAACAAATCCTCGAGGTGGTTGAGCGTTTCTGCGCCCAGCTCTTTTAGCTCTACGCACACTCGAAACGCGCCGGCGGCAGGCCGTTCACTCAATTCCTCGAGCAACCGTGCCTCTTGCAGTGAAAGGCGCGTTCCGGACTCTTCCACCTGCACGCGCACCTTCATCAGCAACGGTTTTCCTGGTTTCAGGACCGGCTCCAGTCTCGCAAAGCATTCCGGAAATGCTAGCAGTTCCTGAATCCCGGTCATATCTTGAATCGTGAAAATCGCCCAGCGCGCGCCCTTCCGCGAACGCATTGGCCGCGACCCGACAATCAGCGCCGCCACATTGATTTCTTTCCCGTTCCGCTGCTCCTCGGTTTGACTGAGCGACAGCACTTTCAAATCAGTCAAACGAGACGCGTATTTTGCCAGCGGATGCCCGGAAACGTAAAAGCCAAGCATCGCGTATTCGCTCGCGAGCCGCTCTTCCTCGCCCCACGGCTCCGCTTCGCGCAATTCGAATGGTACGGGCGCCGGCGCGGCGGCTGCTCCAAACAACCCGTGCTGCCCCGATTCCCGAATCCGCGACGCGCGCTGTTGCGCGGCAATGGCTTCATCGACGGACGCAAGCAGCGCTTCGCGGGGGCCGAGCGAATCCAGCGCACCAGACTTGATGAGGCTCTCGAACACACGCTTATTCAAAACGCGGGACTCGACCCGTTCGCAGAAATCGTCAAGCGACTTGAACTCGCCGTGGCCCAGCCGGGATTCGCGAATTGCTTTTGCCGTGTTCTCGCCGACATTCTTGATGGCCGCGAGCCCAAACCGGATGGCTTCTCCCACAGGGGTAAAGTACAGATCGCTTTCATTCACGTCCGGCGGAAGGATCGAGATGCTCATCCCGCGCGCTTCATTGATGTACTTCACCACCTTATCCGTGTTGCCCGCTTCGGAGGTCAGCAGCGCGGCCATAAATTCCACGGGGTAGTGCGTCTTCAGGTACGCCGTCTGGTACGCCAGGAGCGCGTAGGCACAGGAATGCGACTTGTTGAAGCCGTAGCCTGCGAATTCCTCCATCAGATTGAAAATCCGATCGGCTTTCTTCTCTGGAATCCTGTTTGATGCGCAACCGGCCATGAACTTCGCGCGCTGGGCAGCCATTTCTTCTTTCTTCTTTTTGCCCATCGCTCGGCGCAAAATGTCCGCTTCGCCAAGCGAAAAACTGGCCAGGCGGTTGGCGATTTGCATCACCTGTTCTTGATACAAAATAACGCCATAGGTTTCTTCTAGAATGTCCTTTACCTGGGGGAGTTCATACGCGACTTTTGTCTTGCCGTGCTTGCGGTTAATAAAATCGTCGATCATGCCGCCCTGAATAGGGCCGGGACGGTAGAGGGCGTTTAGCGCGGTGAGATCTTCAATTCGTGTTGGCTGGTAGCGGCGGAGGATGTCGCGCATTCCGTGCGATTCAAACTGGAAAATGGCTGTGGTTTCACCGCGGGCGAAGAGCTTGTAGGTCTCCGAGTCATCCAGTTCCAGGTTGTCAATGCCTAACTTCACGCCGCGATTTTGCTCCACCATGCGGACTGTGTCGTACAAGACGGTGAGCGTCGTGAGGCCAAGAAAATCCATCTTCAAGAGCCCGATGCGCTCCAGCGCGTTCATGTCGTACTGCGTCGTGATTTCATCGCGGTTCGTCTTGTAGAGCGGCACAACGTCCATCAGAGGCCGCGGAGAAATCACTACGCCCGCTGCGTGCGTGGACGCGTGGCGCGACAAGCCTTCGAGCCGGAGCGCCACCGCCATCAAATCCTTCAGCCGCGAATCGGCATTGACCGCCGACTTCAGCTGCGGCGCTTCTTCGAGCGCGTCCTTCAACTCGATGCCGAGCGTGTTCGGAATCAGCTTCGCAAGCCGGTCCACTTCCCCGTAAGGAATGTCCATGGCGCGGCCCACATCCTTCACCGCCGCCTTTGCCGCCATCGTCCCAAACGTAATAATCTGCGCCACGTTCTCGCGTCCGTATTTTTGCGTCACGTATTCGATCAGCTCGCCGCGGCGCCGCATGCAGAAATCAATGTCGATGTCCGGCATGGAAACGCGCTCGGGATTCAGGAAGCGCTCGAAGAGCAGGTCGTATTGCAACGGATCAACATCGGTGATGCGCAGAGCATAACTCACCAGGCTGCCTGCAGCAGAGCCGCGCCCAGGCCCCACAGGAACCTCCTGCGCGCGGGCGTATTGAATGAAATCCCATACGATCAGGAAGTAGCCCTCGTAGCGCATCTTCTTGATCATCTCGATTTCGGAAGTCAGACGGCGTTCATATTCCGAGAGCGGGTTGCGCAGAAATCCTTGCTTCGCCAGCCGCTCGAGATGTGGAAGCCGCGCCGCAAACCCTTCGCGAACAACCTTCTCAAAATAGGTTGCAGCGTCGAATCCCGGTGGCACCTTGAATTCCGGAAACGGATTCGAGATGCGCTCGATTTTTACGTTGCAGCGAGAAGCAATGTCCACGGTGCGGCTCAACGCTTCGGGGATTTCCCCGAAGACCTTGGCCATCTCCGCCGCGGATTTAAAATAGAACTGGTCGGTGGCAAACTTCATGCGGTTCGCATCGCCCATGGTTTTGCCGGTCTGGATGCAAAGCAAAACGTCTTGCGCATGAGCATCGTCGTGATGCAGGTAGTGGCAGTCGTTCGTCGCCACCAGAGGAATCCCCGTCTCTTTCGAGAGCCGCACCAGTTCCTGGTTCACGCCTTTCTCGATTTCCAGACCCTGGTCCTGAATCTCCAGAAAGAAACTCCCTTTGCCGAAAATGTCGCGCAAACGGTAGGCGTTCTCGCGCGCCTGGTCGTGTTTTTGGTCCACAATGGCTTCGTTCACCGCCCCGCGCAGGCAGGCGGAAAGCGCGATCAAGCCGCGGCTATGTTTCGAGAGCAGGTCGTAATCAATGCGCGGCTTGTAGTAAAAGCCTTCAAGGAAGCCGGAAGACACCAGCTTGATCAGGTTGTGGTAGCCCTCCAGCGATTCGCAAAGCAGAACCAGATGATTCGAGCCGCGCATGCCCGGCTCGAGCTCGCCGCGGTCCTGCCCGTTGCCGGCGGTCTTCTCTGCCCGGTCAAGCCGGCTGCCCTTGGCCACGTAAACTTCGCAGCCGATAATCGGCTTGACGTCGCGCTTGCTCGCTTCGTTGAAAAAATTTGCGGCTGCGAAGAGATTCCCGTGATCCGTGATGGCCACCGCCGGCATTTTTTGCCGCGAAGCCTCATCGAGAAGTTCGGAAGTCTCGCACGCCCCGTCAAGCAGACTGAAATCGGTGTGGACGTGAAGATGTACGAACTGCGCTTGCCCCATGAACCTCGATTCTAAAACTCTCTTTGGAGAATTGCATCCCGCAATCGAGTTTGTTTCTCAACCCTGTGAATAACCAGCGCGCAAGGAGTCGATCACCGGTGCTTCTTCTTAAGTGCGATTGCCCGCATTGCGTGGAGCTTTGCTGATGGCGTCTTCCCTTTGGTCACGGGCTTCGCTTCTGGTTTTTCCGCATGCTTGTGCTTGGCGGCCTCCCCTGCGGCTGCCGCAGCGTGAGCCTTGCCGGCGCCCTTGGATGCTTTCTTTTCTTTTTCTTTCTTCTTGGGCGGCTCCTTGATTCCGCTCAGCTTCCTCAGGGTTTTTTCGCGCTCTTCCGGAGTCTTCCCTCGGCCGGTAAGCTGAATCGCGAACACCTGCTCCACGATCTGGTCGAACTTCGGTCCCCGGGCCATCCCGAGCGCCTCCAATTCATTTGCAACCTGCGGCAGGCCGTTTCGGATAGGCCGCCATTTGTGCAGGTACGCGCGGATCTTGGAGAGTGCGGCGCTGTTTCTCGATTCGGCGAGCAAGTAGGCGATCTGGTCGACCGGAAGCTTTTCCAGAAATCGATATGCATCGACGGGGGCCTGCAGCTTCTTCCCAGTCAACTCCTTTTGGGATGCCAGGGCCTTTTCTTCAAAGCCCAGGATCGTTTCCATCTCTGCCGAACGGAAGCCTGCTTTGGAAAGCGCGCCGGACTGCTCGCGATCCTTCATGCGTCCAAGGATCGCTAGCAACATCGGGGTAGCAAGCCGAGGGCGAAATCCCGCTGTGAAGAGGTCTTCACGCACCTTCATGACGTGATTGATGGTGTCGTAGTCGGGATGTTTCTTCGCGAGGACCGGGTTGACCACTTCGAGTAATTTGTGTTCTTCCCAGGCTTTCAGTACGACGATGGGCCGTTCTTCTTTTGCGACCGCGCGAAGTTCCGTCCCGGCATCTTCCAGTTCAATCGTCTGGTGCAGCTTTCGCTCGATGGCCAAATCGAACCATTCCTGTGTGCGTTGCTCGATCTTGAAACCCATCCGTGCAGAGAATCTCAGCACTCGCAGCAGTCGCACTGGCTGATTCGTGAAGCTATGAATACTCAACGCCCGCACTTCAGCGCGCTCGATGTCAGAAAGGCCATTCGTGGGGTCCAGCAGCAAGCCGCGTGAGGCAGGATTCAAAGAGATAGCGATGGCGTTCAAGGAAAAATCCCGCCGCCGCAAATCTTCCATAATCGTCGACCAGCGAAGTTCCGGGCGCGTCCCTGGGCGCACGTAGTAATCGTCGCGTGCCGCGGAAATGCTTCCATCACAATCTCCGGCAAACAATACTTCGATGTGCCGGTATTTCTCATCCTCATGCAGGATTTTCGCTCCGCCCTTTTCCAATTCTGCAGCGATACGAGAAGGGTTACCTTCCACGGTGAAATCCAAATCCCGCAGCGACGCTCCTGTGATCAGGTCGCGAACCGTTCCTCCCGTGAGGTAAACGTTGAAGCCCAGCGCGGCGGAGAGTTCCTGCACGCGCATCATGGCCGCCCGCTGCTCGGGAGAGAGCCGGCTTTCCAGCAAAAACATGTAATCTGGCATTGCGCTCCTTCTGCTTCAGGGTGTCCGTGCCGACTGGCCGCGGAGCACCCGCGATGAGTCCCCTGAACCCCCGCGTTATGCGCGCGGGTGATGCGCCTTGTAGATCTGCTTCAAACGTTCTTCGACGACATGGGTGTAAATCTGGGTCGTGGAAATATCTGCGTGCCCTAGCATCAATTGCACGGACCGCAGGTCCGCGCCACGCTCCAACAAGTGCGTGGCGAAACTGTGCCGTAGCATGTGCGGCGTAAGCGCCACGCGCAAGCCTGCACGGCGTCCGTATGTCGAGAGAATCTTCCACACACCCACGCGGCTGAGGGCCCTGCCCCGGCGGTTGACGAATAGCGTCGGACTACCGGTGGCGCTGCCGATCAGCTGAGGCCTCGCTGTCCGGAGATACTTTTCGACTATGCCCAGCGCCTTTTTGCCGATAGGGACGATCCGCTCCTTGTCTCCCTTGCCGATACAGCGCACACAGCCCACTTTCACGTCCAGATCGCTGACACGCAGGCCTACGAGTTCAGATACGCGCAAGCCCGCGGAATAGAGAACTTCGAGCATGGCGCGGTCCCGCAATCCGAGAGGTGTCTTGGCGTCAGGCTGTTCCAGCAAGCGTTCCACTTCTTCCAGTCGCAAGTACCCGGGCAAGGCCCGCCGGATTTTGGGTGATTCGAGATTCACCGAAGGATCGGCGGGAATCAGGCCCTGAACCTGAGCGAATCGAAAGAGATTCCGCAGCGAAACGAGGTGGCGTGCCACGCTCTTGCTTTCCAGCTTTTGCCGGTAGAGCCCAGCAAGGAAATCCACCAAATCGTCACGGCTGATGTTTTCGAGCGCGAGTTTCCGCTTTTGCGCAAACTCCGCGAACTTCGCCATATCGCGGCGATAAGCCGACACTGTGTTAGAGGCCAACCCCTTCTCGACCCTAATGTGAGTCAGGAACGAAGTGATGGCCGCAGTTACCTCCATTACTCCTCCGCAAATCCGTCTCCGTCGCCCATGGTGCGGCGGCGAACCGCAATGCCATAAATCTCCTCAATCTCGTGGCACCGGAAAATCCAGGCGAGCGCCAAATAGAGAACCGTTGCACCAACGATCAGCCCGGAAAAAATCAGCAGCTGCACGAGAAAGCGTGAATGGATCGTGAACGCGGTGTAGTGATTCGCGATGGCGCAGCCCACCGCCATGATGCCGGAACACAAAGACACCTTCGCAAAAGAGCGCAAAATCTCCATCGTGCCCATCGAACCGTACCGCAGGCGAAAGATGATGAGCAGAGCAAAGAAATCGAAGAACGTCGCTAGAGCCGTAGCCAGCGCCGGTCCACCGTTCTGCACGCGCCGGAAGAGCACCGGAGACTGAAGAAATGCGACGTTGAGAATGATGTTGATTACCAGCGAGATGGAAGCAACGATTACGGGAGTCTTGGTGTCTCGCGTTGAGTAAAAAGCCGGCACCACCAGCTTGACCGTCGCCAGCGCCGGCAATCCGATGGCGTAATAGAGCAACGCGCGCGCCGTGAGGCGCGTGGATTCGGCGACGAACTGTCCGTGTTGAAACAGCACGCGAATAATTGGTTCCCGTAACACCATCAAGCCCAGGGCCGCGGGAATCGTGATGAACGCAACAAGGCGGATCGAGAAGGCCAAGGTTTTCTTGAGTGAGTCGAAATCTTTTGCCGCAGCTTGATGGGACATCATCGGCAAGATCGCAGTGGCCACGGCGATGGCGTAGCCGCCAGCACCAGCTCCATCACGCGGTCGGCAACATACAACGCCGCCAAGCTGCCAGTCGGCATTTTTGCAGCGGTGGCAAAACGTGTGTCGATCAAAAGATTGATTTGCCCGATGCCGATCCCAAAGAGCCTGGGAATCATCAGGCGCGCCACATCGCGAATCGCCGGGTGTGAGAACGAAATCCCAAAGTCAAACCTCATTCCCCTTTGAACGAGGCTGGGGACCTGAATCATAAACTGAAGGACACCTCCCACTAGCACCCCGACGGCGATCGAAGTGGCTGCATCTTTGAAGTGGTGCCAGACAATCCCCATCGAAAAAAGAATCATCGCCACATTGAGGAGGACGGGCGTCGCCGCGGGCAAGCCAAAAATGTGAAAACAGTTCAAGATGCCCATGGCAAGCGCAGCCAGAGCCACAAAAAACAGATAGGGAAATATAATTCGGTTGAGATCCACGGCCTGCGTGCGGGCGACATTCGCTCCCGAAAACACGCCAACCACCGCCGGCGAGAACACCATTCCCAGTATGGTGATGACCGCCGCAACCAAGGCCAGGGTCCAAAATAATTGGTTAGCGAACCGCCATACTTCTTCCTTGGACTTCTCCTTCATGTAGCGGGTAAAAACGGGAATGAAAGAAGCGGTCATCG
>Ga0126378_10000039_pt1 | contig 91884 bp, 70 predicted proteins | sample PanSoiMetPlot_23_FD_92587 | JGI IMG/M metagenome (GOLD analysis project Ga0126378, IMG submission 92587) | Tropical forest soil microbial communities from Panama - MetaG Plot_23 | ecosystem: Environmental > Terrestrial > Soil > Tropical forest > Bulk soil | place: Panama | collected 2016-02-17 | reverse complement strand
CCAAGCAGTAGGAGAACACATAGACAGTTAAGTAGCTTTTGCATGGAGGAGCGCTAAGGGTCGACGTCCAGTCGCGGCACGTTACTCTCTGGTCGGCGGGAAGTCAACTCTGTAGGTTGCGAAACGACAGGTCTTGAGCCCGATTTCTCCATCCAGCACGCTGATCTAAAGTGGGCACCCGAAGGGACAGCCCGGCGCCCTGTCCTTCATGGCCCGTCTCTTCTTTGCCTCATCAGCGAACATAGTTCGCTGGTACCACGAATCGCAGGTCTAATGCAAGGAAAATTCTCAAATCGGGAACGACGCCTTCGAGCTGCTTCGGTTGCACTGACGTGCGAGCAACGGATTGGAATGCAGGTATTCACTGCTTGTTCGCTGTTATTTGCTGTTCGGTAAGGAACGACGGACTATTCCAGTTTTTTGCAAACGATGGATAGTGACGCGGTTGAATGAAATTGTCCGTCGTTCGCAGAGGCGGATTTTAAAAAATTCACTGTTAAAATTCGCTGTTTTTCCGTGGGGCGAAGGCAATTCCATGAATACCGTCGTTCGATTGGTCGCCAGGGTCAAGGGGCTGTGGCCCTTATCAGAATTGCCAGCGCTTGGACCCGAGACAACTAGCGGGCCAGCCGGCCGCGCGCCAATTGTGTAGAACCTCACGCGATATTCGTAGAGCACCAGCGAAGGGAATTCCCGAAAGCGGCGGAAGTGGAGATTTGAGTCGAGCCATTCCAGGCGCGGATCACCGATGACATCATTCGGCTTGTAAGCGATCAGAATCCCGTCTCCAGGCAGCCGATCGAGCCCTTCATACAAAGCGGGACCTCTCTCCTGCAAACGATGGATCGGTAGATTCGTGTAGTAGGCGAAGACGGGATAATTGAAATTTGAGTACAGAACGGTGCTGCTCGGTACGCTATGGTTCAGGAAGTCCGAGACCTGCATCTCTTCCGACACTTCGTCGTCGATGAAAGGTGATTCGAAACGCTCCCGCACAGGCAGAAAAGTGAACGTAAGCGTTCCAGCCAGGAGGACGCTACCGCCAACTTGAGCGACTCTGCGGCGGCCCTTCAGCAGCACGCTGAGCCCGCTGGCTGCCAGCAGAAACAACGGCGGAGCCACCGGCATGACATATCGCGGCTCTTTATGGCGCAACGCGCTGAAGAAGGCAAGCAGGGCGACCGCCCAGAGGCAAATGAAGGCCTGGAGTCGCATTGAATTCCTTCCTGATGTGGGCTGAATCGCGTTCATGTGATGACTTTCTCGCTGCCTCCACTTTTCCCAGGCCCAGTTGCCCATCCACATAGCCAGCCCTGCGACCGTAATCCAGGAAAAAATGTTGCCAAAATTCTTCACATAGTAGAGGGGCGATTCCTCGCGACCTTGCAGGTACGCCCAGCCATTACGGAAGGTTGTGAAGAAGCCCCCGTAGCGCAGACGTGACCAGCACAAATACGGCCCAATACCAGCAGCGAATCCGGCGGCACAAGCCAGGGCAGCCCGCCACCACCGATTTGCGGCAAAGACTAGAAGCGAAAGGACGCCCACGCTCGATAGCGAAGCAAAACGCATCAGTACGGCGAGCGCGAGGACAGACCCGCAGCATGCAAATCGGACATCGGTTTGCTTACGCAGCGAGCCGAGAAGAAGCCAGAACGAGAGCAGGATCAGCGTCAGCGCAGGACTATCCGAGAGCAGGCTGTTGCCGGTATCGTCGCTCGCAAATCCGGCAGGAAACACGCCCACGAAAAACGGCAAGAAAGCAAGTAACATCGCCGCCATCGCAGCGGGGATTCGTCCTACAATCTCGCGGCCGCCTGCGTACAGCAGCACCGGACCGAGAGCATTAAGAAAAGCAGTGACGATGCTCGCAGCATACACGTGGTGCCAAAGCAGGAAAACGCCGGCCAAGACGAGCGAGAGCAACGGAGGCCGACTGTCCAGTTCGGAATAGTTGGTTTTGCCGCAGCAAATGACTTCGGCATTCTGAAGGTAAACGGCCTCGTCCCAGAAGTGTGACTTGGACAGCGGCCAGAGCCGCAAGACGAACGCTGCGGCTATCAACAAAACAACAAATGTGAGTTCGAGGATTACCTGTCGCCGCCGTAAGCCAGGATTGTGATCTGCGGCCGAATCAGGTTGTGGTGCTGCGGCCATTCGAAGCGCTTCTATTCGTTGATGCGCGGCCATGCATCGCCTAAATCATGCTTAGGCAAAAAAGCCGGAGGCCATCTGTGTTGCGACTATGCAGCCAGGAACCAAGAATGACGTAACGAGGCGGATCAATAACAAAGCCTCTGATACTGCAACTTTCCTGAACCGGAACACATGAAAGAGTGGATGGCGGAGGGAGAGGGATTCGAACCCCCGATACCCTTTCGGGTATAGCGGTTTTCAAGACCGCCTGTTTCAACCGCTCACACATCCCTCCGGCCTACAAGCGACGTGTTATCAACGAGTTTACAACAGCAGGCAGTTGTAACAGTCTCGCTCTGCCCAATGCTCCAAAATCCTTGATTGCCGCTGGGTCAACGCTGACCGGTCGCGAAAATTGCGGCGCGGAACCTCTGACCGCTGACACAGGGCAGAATACAGCTTCTTACGTTGAACAGCCGTTTCTCGCGTTTCACCATGCCTTCGACCATCGCGCCCCCTTGTGCTGCTCGCCTCGCAGCCGGGAATCGACGCCGGACTCGAGTTCCAACAATCTTCCAAAAAGCCAGATCAGGTCAGACAGTCGGTTGATGTAGGGCAAGACCTGCGGATGCGGTGCTCTTCCTGCCTCGCCATCCTCGATCAGTCGGACGATACAGCGTTCGGCGCGTCGACAGACTGTCCGGGCCACGTCAAATGCGGCGGCCTCCGTATGGGCTCCAGGCAGCGACCAATCGGACAGAATGCCCTCTTTGCTTTCGATGGCGTGAACCAGGTCCGTCAGTGAGTCCACGTCTTGGGCTGTGAGCGGCGCATCTCCCTTTTGGCTCTCCGGTGCGGTAGCCAGAGCCGAGCCCATGTGAAATAGAGTCTTCTGAATGTCGCGTGTCCAGGAAGATATCTCGGCATTCGTGCAGATGCTTCTGGCGAATCCAAGTACGGAATTCAGTTCATCGATCGTCCCGTAAGCTTCGACGCGCAGATCGCCTTTCGAGACGCGGGTGCCGCCAACTAACGATGTCTCGCCGCCGTCACCTCGCTTGGTTGCGATGCTCACATGTCCTCCTCTTCATTCACATCGAATGTAGGCCTCGGTGATTGCCTGACCAAATCTTAAGAATTTTTCGATTCAGCAACAACATCGCTCCATACGACATCGTCCACTGCGCAGCCAATTCTTGTACTTAAGATAGTTGTAGAACGGCCGTCAGCCAACACGGGGTTTTCGCGTTGGGGCCCACCAGCTTCCGGATCGCCCGCCTATTGAAGTTAGAAAAAGCTGCCAGTTGGGGCATGTCATTCTTGCTTTGTGTCGGCAGCCGGACCGGAAGCTCGGCTCCGCAGTTCCGATTCAGGTAGTGGCAGAACAATGGGCTGGGTCTGTCCATCCGGGTGGAGAACTTGTATGTGGCTGCCGTAAACCTTGTGCAGCAGTTCTAGCGAAAGGACCTGACTTGGAGTTCCTTCCCGCGTGATGGAAGCGTTGTGCAGGAACACCAAGCGTTCGAAATAGCGGGCAGCAAGATTCAGATCATGAATGGCGGCGAGCACGGTAAGGCGTTTGCGTTGATTGAGGTCTGAAACGATGTCAAGTATTTCTGCTTGTCTTGCCAGATCGAGCTGCTGCGTCGGTTCATCGAGCAGTAGGATTTCCGGTTCCTGTGCCAAAGCCATGGCGATCACAACGCGCTGGCGCTCACCACCGCTAAGCTCGTTGAAGATACGCTTTGAAAAATCCTGTGTTCCGGTCAGGTGCAGCGCCTGTTCAACCGCGTGGCGGTCGCCTGCGGATAGTCCCGCGAACGTGCGCAGATGAGGCGTTCTTCCGAGCTCTACAATCTCGCGAACCGAAAAGGCGAAAGGAACGGAAAACACCTGAGGGACGGTGGCAATTCGCCGTGCTACATCGCGCCGCGAAAGCCGTTCGAGGGGAGCTCCCGCGATGATGACGGAGCCGTGGGAGCAACGTAGGATCCCACCGATGAGCTTGATGAGTGTGGTCTTTCCGGCGCCGTTTGCTCCGAGAAGGGCGACGCGCTCCCCCGCGCCCACCGCAAGAGAGATCCCTTCGAGGACGGGTCGGCCGTTATAAGAGAACGATAATTCGCGGAGTTCGATGGTCGACATGGTCAGAACCGGTACTCGCGCCTTGTTCGCCGCAGCAGGAAGAGGAAAGCGGGGCCACCGATGAAGGCGGTCAGAATGCCCACCGGCAATTCGGTGGGGGGAATGGCGATGCGTGAGATGAGGTCCGCTAATACCAGGAAGGTTGCTCCGCCGAGGGCGGAGAGCGGGAGCAGACGCGTGTGGTTTGGTCCGAAAATCATGCGGAGGAAGTGGGGAACAACGAGTCCGACGAATCCGATTAATCCGCCACCGGACACCGCAGCGGCAGTAAGAACTGATCCCACAGCGATAATCGCTGCGCGGTGACGTTCGACCTGGATACCCAGCTGCTGCGCGGTTTCGTCTCCGAGGGAAAGCGCATTCAAGCTCTTGCCGAAGGCGCAGGAGCACGCAATGCCGCAGAACACGAACAGGGCGATTACGCCGATCTGCGACCAGCGTGACACAGCTATTCCGCCGAGGAGCCAGGCGTAAACCACGCGCGTGTTCAGTTGAAGTCGGTCATTAAGAATCAGAATCAGAGACATGGCGTAACTCAGAATCACGCTCATCGCAAATCCGGCGAGCAGAAGGTTTACGACGGGTGTTTGGCCTCCGATGCGCGACAGGCGATAGACAACCACCATCGCGCCGAGAGCACCCAGGAAGGCAAGGGCGGGAACAGGGCCGAAACCCAGCACGGAAACGTGAGCGGCGAGAAGAACGCCCAAGGTGCCGCCGAGGGCAGCTCCGCCCGATGTACCGATGATGAACGGGTCCGCCATGGGATTGCGAAGGAGCCCTTGAAAGAGGGCACCTGCGACGGAGAGCGCCGCTCCCACCAGAGCCGCTCCGAGTACACGGGGCAAGCGAATGTACAGAAGAATCACTTCGTGGCTCGCGGGCCAGCATGCGGTGTGTCTGAGTCCGAGGCGACTCCCCAAGATGGAGAGAACCTCACGTCCCGGTATGGCAACTGCCCCAGCCCCCGCCGCAAGAACCATTACGAGGAGGAGGACGAGGAGCAAGCCGGAGATTTCAAGAAGGAACGCTCTCTCCAGACCGAAGACAACCGGGGTTTCACTGTTCGGCATGCGATCATCGGCCCGCGCGGTTCATTTCCACCACCCGCCTTCGCCGCCAACAGTGAGCTTTAGGCCTGCGCGAAACGAGAAAGGCAGCGCCGGATACCCTGTCTTTTCCTGATAGTGCTGGCTCAGGAGGTTGGACATGCTGATGTACGTCGTCACTCGAGGACGGATTTCATACCTGGCGTTCAGATCGAGAAGTTCGTAGGCCCCCTGCATGTTCCTGTTCGGGAGGAGCATCGTCTGTCCGAAGAAACCATCCGAGAGGAAAGTGCTGCCGTCGCGTCGTCCCACGAAGCTCGTCATTTCCGTGATTCCCATCCTCTTGTGCTGATAGTCGAAGCGCAGGTTTCCCGTGTGTGAAGCACGGTCAAACGGTCTTGCTCCCACGAGCGGAGAGAAAACTCCGATGGGAATATTAGGAAAAGCGGGGTTGAAGGCAGGCCCAAGCGCGCTGCCGGTGAACGATTTCGTGACCTGGGCGTCGAGGTAGGTGTAGCCGCCCTGTACGCGGAGGCCATGCCCGAGATCGGCTTCGAGCTGGAGCTCCGCCCCGAGCGAACGGAAGGAATCGGAATTGATGGTCGCACCGAATCCGCTTGCCGCAGCCACGTCCGGAGGTACGCCCAATTGCGGTAAGGCCGTGGCGCTCACAAACTCGATGAGGTCGTAGAAGTCTTCATGAAAAAAGGTGACACCAAGGCGAGCCCGGTGGTTCCACAGCGCTTGGTCGACGCCAAAATCAAAACTTCGGCTGCGCTGGGGTCCGACAGGTGAGATGTGAAACTTGTCGATCAAAGCGCTACCGCCCGAAATCTGGGAAAGGAGGGCAAAGAGCGAAGCTCCCTGGTCAGAGATGCTGGGTTCTTCAATTCCTTTCCCAAAGTTGAACTTCAGCTTTGTGGCCCCCAAAAAGCCTTCGACAGTAGGCCGGCGCAGGTAGTAGGCGAGCGAAACCCTCGGTGTGGCGGCAAAGCCAAAGATCGCGTTGTGTTCCAGACCTACTCCGCCAGTAACGAAGAAACGATGCGACAGATTCCCCGTCGCCTCAAGGAAGCCGCCGTAGTTATTGCGATTGCTGGAGGTGACGGCGCCGGAGGAATTCGTAAATCCATTTTCGTTTTCGTACCGAAGTCCTCCCGCGAGCGTTACGTTAGAACGCAGCTCGTAGTCGGACTGGGCATAAAATGAGCGACGAGTAGTCTCCGAATGAAACGGTTGCGGATAGGCGCCGCCGAAATCGAGGATGGCCTGCCCCGTCACGGTGTAGCCGTTGGCTCCGCGGATCGTGACCACGTTCCCGAGATAGTTTGGTCCGAAGCCGAACGGATCGAAGGGCATTCCTGTGGGCGAGGGGTTGTCGAAGTTAAAGTTGAGCTGGCTCGACCCAAAGCGAAAGAGATTATGCCAACGGGAGGTCGTCTGATTGTGGAGGGTAGCGCCCCAATAGGTATTGTGATTGTTTTGAAATGAATCGTCCGGAATGCCGAAGAACGCGATCGCGTTGGCATCGCCGAGACCCACTGCAGTGTGGCGAACAGTAAATCGCAGTTGTGTGGCGTCGTCGAAAGCCCATCCGAAATTGCCACTGTAGGTGCCGTCGTGGAAAGCGCTATTCGGAAGGCTGTTCTGCGTATCAAACCTGGAGAACTCCGAGAAATAGTCGAACTGGTGGATGGCTCCGCCTATGGAAGCGACATTGCGCATCGTACCGAAGTTTCCCCCCTCGCTCCGCAATTCGAGCGTCGGAATAAGAGTGGAGCCGCGCCTCGTAGTGACATTAATGACCGAAGCAAGTGCGTCGGTTCCATAGAGAACGCTGTTGGGCCCCGCGAGGATCTCCACCTGTTCAACACCGCTGTCGCTTAAGTTGGAAAATTCGAAAGACCCGCCGATGTCATTCACCGGGATTCCGTCAATGAGCACCTTGTTGAAGGCGGAATCACCCCCGCGCACAAAGAGGGAGGTAGTGCCGCCTCGTTGGCCGGTCTGGACCACCTGCAGCCCGGGAACGCCGCGCAGATTCTCGGAAATGGTCAGCGCATCGAGACCCTCCAGGGATGGCTGGCTGATCAGGGTCACCGAGGAGCCAACTTGGGAAGAGGGAACCTCTTGCCCGGTCGCGGAGACAACGATCTCCTGTGGTAAGGAACCGATGTGGACGACCACTTCGAGACTCGAGCTCTTGCCCGATGAAACAAGCACTTGGGGGCTTTCTTGGATCGCGAATCCGCCGGCTGCCACCTCGACGGAGTAGCGTCCTGGAGCCAGACCGGAGAACTCGAACACGCCCTCTTGGTTGGTGTGTGCTGTGCCGCTTTTCTTTCCTTCGTGGAGCAGGGTCACCTTGGCATCTGGGACCACGGCGCCCAATTGGTCAAGCACCCTCCCGTTCAGAGTACCCGGCAGCGCGGCTTCCGCCGGACGCAAAGAGATGATGAGTAAGAAAACGAACTTTGACAGCTTTGTAATGCAACGGTACCCGCAAACAAACATGAACATCCTCCTTCGCCCTCGGAAGAGCGGACTGAATGATTGGCGGGACCGGTCTCCTGACTCGCGACGGTGCTACTGAGACTGCGCCTTCCCACCCTCGCAGGCAGTGGCTAGCAGGCCGTGTTGTGCGTCGCTCACAGTTGCGGGGCAGTGGCGGAGTTTCACCGCGCTTCCCGTTCATCCCGCCAGTGGCTTTTTCTTTGGCGATCCTTAGAACTCGATTCCTTTCTGCGCCGAGATGCCTGCTTCAAAAGGATGTTTCAGCAGCGCCTCCGTGGCCAGATCTGCGATTTCCAGGATTTCTGGTTTGGCGTCGCGCCACGTCAGGATGACCGTGGTTTTTCCTTTGCCGTCGCCAGTGTTGACGATAATGAGGCCCTTCTTCCTGTTGGCGGTCGCTCCTGCGCGCGTAATGGTTTGCTTCATGGTGTTGTCTCATTCTTTGCCAGAAAGCTGGACGGATGGAGCGACCTCGCCAGCCCCTCGAGGGCGTCGAACACCGACGGGCTCGGCAGTTCTATCCGTTCATCAACATAGATGACCCGTGCGTGGCGCACCGCGTCGAGGCGGTCCCAGCCCGCATGTGCCTTGAGTACATCGAGAGTTATGCCGCCGTGAAGTTCCTTAATCAGGAGAAGGAAGTCCGGAGAGCGCCGCAGGACTTCTTCCATGCTGATTTGAGGCCAAGCCTGCGGAATGTCGGCGGTGACGGACTCCCCTCCGGCCGCCGCGACCGCATCGGTGATGAATGCTTTGCTCCCGGTCGTCATTACCGGCTCATACCAAATGACCACCAGGATCTTCGGTCGCCGTAGTCCCTTGACACGCGACCGGACAGCGTCGCGTTTTTGTGTGAGTTGCTTCACGAGAGTACGTGCTTCTGCCTCGCGATGAATGGCTTCGCCGACGGACTGGATCATCTTGAGAATGCCCGCGAGTCCTTGCGGATCAATGACGAAGACGGGCAGAGACAAGTCCTCGAGCCGCCCGAGCGTCTCCGGGAGATTGATCCGCGCAGCCATGAGCACGATGTCCGGTCCGAGGGCCACAATCTTTTCCAGCGAAGGATCGACGAGCGCCCCGACGCTCGGCTTGGTGCGCGCCTCTACAGGAAATTCGGTGTAGTCGGTGACGCCGACCACAAACTCGCCCGCTCCCAGTCGATAGACGGTCTCCGTCAGGCTGGGCGTCAGGCACAGAATGCGATGCGGTTGGTCAGGCACGAGCACGGTGCGTCCGAGCTCGTCGGTCACGCGGCGCGAGGCAAAAACTGGGGAACTGCTCGCGAGCATGAGCGTGAGCAACCAGATCTGAGCGCGGAGTTTGCAACGATCAGGCATTCACGAGCCTCACCGTAACGCCGTCCGAAAAGTGTTCAAGGACATTGAGGGCACAGGGATCCTGCGCCAATCGGGAAATGTTCTTATCTTTCATGGCCAGCGCATCGGCGAGAGCAACGCGAATGACGCCAGAATGGGTTACGACCAACACGCACCGGCCTCTGTTTGCATTAACAATCGCTTTTAATTCCGATTTGACGCGCGTCTTGAACCCCTGGAATAGTTCTGCTCCGGGAATGGGCTGCGACGGAAAATTTCTCATCCAGAGATCTGTCGCGCGAGGCTCACGTTTTCGGATCTGTTTCCAGGAGAGTCCCTGCCAGCGGCCGAAATGCATCTCGCGAAGCCCAGGCCGAATTTGAATCTCGAGGTTTTGCCGTCGGGCGGTAGGGCGCGCGGTCTCGAGGGCACGCCTAAGATCGCTCGCAAAAACCGCGTGGAATCGAAACTTCGAGAGCTTGCGAGCAAGTTCTTTCAATTGCCGGTGCCCCACTTCACTCAGCGGCTCGTCCTTCTGGCCCACAAACGATCCGGCGCCTTGTGAGGCGGCGTGACGCACTAGAACCAGGGTGCAGACCGCCGCCTTTGGCGAATGCTTAGCGCACATGCTTTTCTTCCCAATAATCGTCGTAAATAAGTTTGTCGATGGGCAAGCGCGGGAGCCACCCGAGGGTTTCGAGCTGCGGACGGGGAAGGAAGTCGCTCACGTAGCCAAGGCAGAGATAGGCCACGAGAATAACGTGCGAAGGAATACGGAGCAGCGTGCGCAACTCTGCAGGGTCAAAGATGCTGACCCAGCCCACACCAACGCCTTCCGCACGCGCCGCAAGCCACAAATTCTGTATCGCGCAGCAGGTGCTGTACACGTCGGTCTCGCGGATGGTGTTGCGGCCGAGAACATGGGGGCCGTTGCGGCTAGGGTCGCAGGTCACGCAAATATTGAGCGGCGCTTCGCGAATGCCTTCGAGCTTCGTTCGGGAGTACATCTGGCGGCGCTCTCCTTCGAAGACCTCGGCGGCAGCGACGTTGGCCCGGTCGAAGATGGCCTTGACCCGTTCTTTGACCTCCCTGCTGCGCACAACAATGAACGACCACGGCTGCATGAATCCGACGGACCCCGCATGGTGGGCGGCGTCGAGCAGCTTGTGCAGTACATCATCGGCAATGGGAGCGGGAAGGAAGCGGTCGCGGACATCGCGTCGTTCGTAAATCGCTTTGTAGAGGCCGCGCTTCTCAGCTTCTGTAAATTCGCCTACGGCCGGTTTTGTTTCCTGTTTCATCCGTGCACGACTACTCCCGTCAAGTAGAGTCCAATTTCAGCGAGTTGAATCGTTGCGCCGAGGCAGTCCCCGGTGATGCCGCCTAATCGCTTCTGGTAGTAGAGACCCGTGATCGCAGTGACAAGGACGGAGATAGACCCAGCCCACAAGAGCGCGCGCTTCAAGAAAAGTGCGGTGATCCCGACGGCCAGCAATGTCCCGCAGACTAACGAAAACCAGGAGACCCTTCGTGCCACGCGACTTCCTTGTCCTGAGTCCATGCGCGCTGGGAGCAGAAAAAACGACAGTGGCAGCGAGGTCCAGCGGCTGAGCACCTGTCCGGCCGCGAAATAGGCGGCAAACTTGGTGGCGGGGAGTTCCGTCAGAAGCACGAAGCGACCTAGCAAGCTGAAGGCAATGGCGATGGCTCCGTAGCTACCGATGCGGCTGTCGCGCATGATGGCGAGTATCTGCTCCTTCTCACTACCGCCCCCAAAGCCATCTGCAGCATCAGCTAGTGCGTCTTCGTGCAGTCCTCCGGTCAGCAGCACGAGATAGAGAAGGATGACCAACGTCACGACGGCGTTTCCGGTGTGGTTGACCAGAAGGAAATGGAGCAGCAGACCTCCCGCGGCTAGGAGCAGGCCCACCACGGGGAAGAAGACCAGAGAATTCGCAAGGTCGTCCGCATGAAAGTCTTCAAGCGGAACTGGAAGCCTGGTTAGAAACTGGACTGCAGTGAGAAAGAGACGGATGGCGGTTCTCATAGATGGGACTCGCTTACGCCAGCCGAGGAAAACGTCGCCATCTCTTTCAGTACTCTCGTGCTGGCCTCAATAAGCGGCATAGCGAGGGCCGCTCCCGTGCCCTCGCCGAGGCGCATATCCAGTTCGAGGAACGGTTCGAGCCCGATGAACTTCAGAAGGGCATCGTGCCCCGGCTCAGTGGAACGGTGGGACGCGAAGAGAAAGCTCTTTACGCGCGGCTCGATGGCCACGGCGATGGCTGCCGCAGCGGTGGAGATAAATCCGTCGATCACCACCGGGATTCGCCGGGCCGCGGCACCCAACGCCAGGCCCGCCAAGCCAGCAATCTCAAGGCCTCCTACCTTGGAGAGAACGTCGATAGGATCCGAGACATTGGGCAGGTTCGCGCGGAGAGCCCGCTCGACGACGTCGATTTTCCGGTGCAGAGCTGCGTCATCGAGCCCCGTGCCTCTGCCTGTGACCTCGGCGACCGGCTTTCCGCATAAGACGGCTGCCACGGCGGTCGCCGCAGTCGTGTTTCCGATGCCCATTTCGCCTGTGCCGATGAGCTTCTTCCCATCGCGCTCGGCACGTTCGGAAAGAGCAATCCCGACCTGCATGGCGCGGCAGGCGTCCGCTCTGGGCATGGCCGGTCCGCTGGCCATGTTGTTTGTGCCTCTTCGCACCTTCATCCGAACAAGTCCGTTGAGTTCTTCGGTGTCTCCGTCGACTCCGATGTCAACGACAACGACTTCAATTCCAAACTGTCGACAGAGAACATTGATCGCGGCTCCGCCCGAAAGAAAGTTCAGGACCATCTGCCGCGTAACAGCCTTCGGGTAGGCGCTTACGCCCTCCTCTGTAACACCATGATCGGCAGCGAGCGTGAAGATGACCTTGTTCGCACAGTCGGGAAACTCTTCTTCGCAGATTGCCACAAGCCGGACCGCCATCTCTTCAAGGCGACCCAGGCTCCCTAGCGGCTTGGTAAGACTGTTGAGACGCAGGACGGCTCGTTGGTGCCAGGCCGGATTGAGGGCTGGGATCGAGACAATCGTTTCACGCACGAGATCTTCAGCAGAAACAGCTTTACTCGCTGATAGCATCTAGTTCTCTTCCCATTGCGAAGATCTTTCGCTGCGGAGGGAGATATTCATGGGCGTCTCCTCGGCCTCAGACGCCCCTTGACGGCGAGGGGCACGCCGGCAATCATGAGCACGACCGTATCGGCGATAGCGGCGATCTCCTGATTTAGTCGTCCCAGCAGGTCGCGATAAACGCGGCCACTGGGGAACGCCGGCACAATACCGCTTCCGACTTCATTTGACACCGCAATGATCGAGGTGGTGGAAGACCGGATGGCATCGCGGAGTTCGCGAATGCGACCGCCGTTGTGGGCCTCAGACTTTCGCCCAGTGCGCATTACGTTGGCGACATAGAGCGTAAAGCAGTCGATCAGCAGGACGTCTGCGTCCAGGGACTCCGAACGGATCGCTTCCGGAAGGTGCACGGGAGCCTCGACGGTCCTCCATGTCGAGGGTCGTTCGCGGCGATGATGCGCAATCTTGTTACGCATCTCCGAGTCACCAGCTTGCCCGGTGGCGACAAATGTGACACGCCGAAATTCGGCTGCCCGCTCCTGCGCCCAGCGGCTTTTGCCGCTGCGTGCTCCTCCGAGCACCAGCATGATGGTTCTTCGCCCTTGAGCCATTCAAAAAACGACGACGATCGCAAACACTGAGGCAACCCGTTGCTCTGGGTTAACTGCGCAAACGCGCGTAATCAGGCAATAGAATCGTCATCGACACTCCCTTCCGAGGTCGACTCGAATCGATAGGAGCTTGGTCGGTCTCCTGACTTGCGCCTCATAGAATCGGAGCTGCCTTCCCAAAGCGTTAAGCCTCAGTGGCGTCTTGCCCGGATCTCCGCGCTTACAGTGGCGGGGGCCGCGCTGGATTTTCACCAGCTTCCCAAAATCACCAAGCCGCTCACTTATAAGGCGCGACTACAGCAAAAGTCAAGGTGGCTGGGCTAGCGATCACAGTGCAGCAATGTTTCCATTCACTCATTTATTCTTCCTCGCATGCTTGAAAAATGTACGCGCTCCCTGATTCCTATCCTCCTTTTAATCTGCAGCGCGGCTGCGCAGAGTGCCTCTCAGGCGGCGCGGGAGTGGACTATAGCGCATCGTCAGCAGATTCTGGAGCAATTCACCAGCTTGTTGGCCATACCAAACGTCGCCAGTGACAGTGCGAACATCCGCCGAAACGCCGAGACCCTTTTGGGAATGCTGAAGGAGCGCAGTGTCAATGCCCGGCTTTTGTCGATCCCCGACGTCCCTCCAGTTGTGTATGGAGAGATTCGCGTTCCCAATGCAAAGCACACGATCGTCTTCTATGCACACTATGACGGACAGCCGGTCACGTCGACCGATTGGGTCGGCGGAGATCCTTTCCGACCTGTATTCCGCAACGAAAATGGCGAGGCGCGAATCTACGCGCGCTCTGCCTCCGACGACAAAGCCGCGATTCTCGCGCAGCTGACCGCGCTTGACGCGCTTCATTCCGCTCATATTCCGCTGAGGTCGAACATTCGCTTCGTCTGGGAAGGCGAAGAGGAGGCCGGATCGCCACATCTGGAGCAAATTCTTGACGCGAATCGCAGCCTGATCACGGGAGACGTGTGGCTGATCTGCGATGGTCCGGTCGATCAGAGCGGCGCGCAGTCGGTGGTCTTTGGAGCGCGAGGGGATACGCATCTCGAGATCACCGTGTACGGTCCGCGGCGCGAATTGCACAGCGGACACTATGGGAATTGGGTTCCGAATCCTGCGATGATGCTTGCGCAACTGCTCGCCGGCATGAAAGACGAGAGTGGCCGAGTCTTAATTCCGCACTTCTACGATGGGATTAAACCGCTGAGCAGGCTGGAGCAGGAAGCGATTGCTAAGGCGCCAAAAAATGACGAGAAGCTAAAACGGGAACTGTGGCTGGGCCATGTCGATGGTGCGGGCAAGCCTCTGCTCGAAGTTCTGAACTACCCGACGTTGAACATCAATGGAGTTTCTTCGGGACGCACGGGTCCGCGCGCCAACAACGTGATTCCGGCTACGGCGACTGTCGATCTGGATCTGCGCTTAGTAGTCGGAATCGATTGGCGCGAACAACAGGATCGCGTGATCGATTACATTCGGTCGCAGGGATACTACATCACCGACCGCGAACCCGATGCGCAAACTCTGCTGGCGCATCCCAAAGTGGCATTCGTGAAGCAAGATTCCGGCTACAACGCCGTTCGCACACCCATGGATTTGCCAATTGCAGAAAAAGTGATCAAGGCGGTTGAAACCGCGCACAGCCCGGTCGTACTCTGGCCAACGATGGGAGGTAGCGTGCCTCTGGGAGCGATCGAACGTGCAGCTTCCACGCACACGATCACGGTTCCGATTGCCAATTACGACAACAATCAGCACAGCGCGAACGAGAATATTCGCTTACAGAATCTCTGGGACGGAATCGAGACAATGTCTGGGCTGATGGCCATGAACTAGTAGGACTGCTGCATACGGATGGTATCGTCGTGGAGTTGCAGGCAGGGTATGATTCAGTAGCTCGATGCGAGCTTTCTGCTGATGAACATGCGGGAACTTTCGAACGCAAAGCTGAGCCCGCCTGCATCCCGAATTCTTGCTCTCATCTTAGTCATAGCCTGCGCGGCATTTGCGCAGGCGCATCGCCGCCAGGCTGTTCAGGCGCCTCCACCTCCTCCTGAAGCTCCGCCTCCGGCTAACGAGATCGTCCGTCGCGCAATGGCGCACGACGTTAGCAATTGGGAAAAAGAAACCAACTACACGTTCGTGCAGCGCATCGAGCAACGCGAGCTAAACTCCGATGGCACTGTGAAGTTTACGAAGTCGGAAACGGAAGAGATCATGTTTCTTTATGGTCAGCCATATGCACACCTGATCAAGCGCAACGACAAGCCACTCTCCGACTCTGAAGCGCGCAAGGTCGAAAAGAAAATGAATGACACGATGGAAAAGCGCCGGCAGGAGTCGCCGCCGGAGCGGCAGAAGCGTCTCGCCGATTTCGAGAAAAGGCATCGGGAAGAACATTCATTTCTTTTGGAGGTTCCGGAGGCGTACGATTTCCGCATTCTCAGAGAGGAAACACTAAACGGACGACCTGCGTACGTAGTCATGGGCGAGCCTCGCCAGAGCTTCCGACCGAAGGTGAACGCGGCGCGCGTGCTACCGAAGCTGCGTCCGAAGTTGTGGATTGGTAGGGACGACTATCAGTGGCTGAAGCTCGAGGCGGAAGTGATCGACACCATCACGTGGGGAGGCTTCCTTTTGCGTCTGCATTCCGGTTCCCACATTGAACTTGAGCAAACCTTCGTGAACAACGAGGCGTGGCTGCCGCAGCATGCGCACATCAGCTTCGACGCCCGGGTGGCACTAGTGAAGGCAATACGGCTGGAAGTGGAAGCCCAATTTAGCGATTACAAGAAGTTCCGCACGGACTCCAAGATCATCTCCGTCGAGGAGGCGCCACACTAACGTGAAGCAACGTCCAGTCGGGGTCAACGTGATAGCGATGCTGTATTTCCTGGGCTCGGCCTTCTATACGGTCCTGCTCTTTGGATGGCTCTTTGCCCGCGCCTCTCTCATTTCGTTTATTGAAGATGCTACGCCATCTGCTTCGCTGGGCCCCGCATTGCTGCTCGATTTGCCAGGAGTTGTGACTACCTACTTTGTCGTCATGGCTGTGCTCTGCTGCTGGATCGGAATCGCGCTACAAAAACTGCAACGATGGGCGTGGTTCGTCAGTTACGGATTCGCCGTGTTCTCCTTTGTGCTCGATGTCGGACTCTTTGCCCACATGTTCCGATATCTTCCGCTGACGCTTGCTCTCCTGGGTCTCCTGCGCTTCGGGCTGCTGGCTTGGATCGTTGCTTATCTGAGTAGAACCAGCATTCGCGCTGCCTTTGGTCTTGCGAGGGCTGGAGCAGCGCGAGCGTGAGCGCTTTCAGGACGTTGTCGTGAATGCTGTGAGGTACTCGAGCAGGGGACCAATTACTCGCCTTCGCTGCGCACCCTTTTCCAAAAGCCTTTGTATTCATCGACGAGCCCATGCTCGTCGACGGAGATGTCGGCAGTGAAAGCGCCGCCGCGACTGCTGTAGCGATAGGCACGATCCGTGAGTCGGTGGTATTCCTGGGACAACGGTTCCAGTACTAATTCGGGAAACTTGACCCAGGCGGCAACTACCAGGCCGCTTCGGGATCCCTTCGCCAGATTCAGCCTGCGAATAGGAAGTGTATTGGTGGAAGGACTCCATCCCAGATCGATATCAACACAGCCGTCCAACGGCGGCTGCGAATTTCCGTTTGCCATCCAGTGGCCGCCTTGGGTTTCAATTTGGAGGATTCGCTCGCGTGTATCATCGCGAAGTTCGATTCTGGCATTCCCTGTATGCCATCTCGAATCACATTCGATCGAATAACGGGCTTCTACAGGCCGGTTGTCGTGAAGATGAAGAATTGTCCCACGGAGAACCCAGCGCCCGTCGTCCTGCTGGAGTAACTCGAAGCGTTCGAGCCCAACGCCTTGAAGCATCTTCCACAGTCGAGTAACTGGAGCCACAAGTTGGATCGCGGTAGCTGGCATAGCGCATCAACAGCGGATTACGCGAAGCTGAGAATAATCGCGGCTGTCGTGTTCTCCACTCCGATTCCGATATCAAGAATAGGACAACGAGGTGCTGACGACTGGCACGAGACGCCGCTTGTCCCAAGGATCAAACTGAGCATTGCCAGGCGTTGTTGCTGACCTGGCAAGTGTGTTTTGTTGTGCTGGCCCTGGGCGGCTGCTTGGAACCGTGTGGTTCCGGGAGTCGGGGAGGCAGTCGCCCAAAATAGATATTCATAGTTCCAGCACGACTCCGGCCCTCGATGGTGTTTGCCTCAAACGGCTTGATAGGCGCGGCGTCACCACGAGGGTCGCCGGATTCTTTACGCTGTGGGAATTTTAGAAATTGCCGAGCGTCCCTAATCAATCGGATCTGTCCGAGGGACTTTCGAATATTGCGTGCCCCACTGGTCAGGTGTCCAGGAATGAGGCACGCAATTCTCGTGGAACCGAGGGCGACCATCCCAAGAGTCTTAGAATCCGCGGCCGAATTTCGGGTGGAAGGTCACGCCGAACGACAGACGGATGTTGTTCTGCGTCTGGCTGCCAAAGCGGGTCATTAGGTAGTCGAACTGGAACAGGCGGACGGAGATTGCGTCCGAAGCCCTTAAGTCATAACCACCACCAAGAGCCGTGGCAAATGCGTTGTCAGACACCGAGATATTCGTGCCCAGCACATTGGCAGTAACACTGTCATGCGCGAAGCCTAGCAGACCGTGAACGAAAACAGCGCCCTTTTCGTTGGGCATCTTGAACTCGGGGCCAAACAGGTAGGTATAGATGTGGTTGTTGGCTCCGGCTTCGCTGTGATAGCTGCCATTCATGTCAGCCGAGATGCCGAAAGCAGGCGTCAGCCTGAAGGTTGCCATGCTCTCCCAACCATTCTGGTTGACAGCATCAGCGCCCTGCCCGGGGTTAAAGCGGGTATAAGAATATCCGCCGAATACGTCTAGCTTGTCGGACGAGTTCTGCGCGAAGAGCGAGAAGCTCGCGGCAAGCGCAAATAAACTTGCGAACAGGATTTTCCTCATGGGCCTCGTTCCTCCAGTGGCGAACAGAGATTTGTTCGAGCTAAGTTTTCCTGGGATCGAGCCAACGATAAGCTGGCTGAAAACGGAGGAAAAGAGTCCTGTAGACCATAGGGTAATCCCGGACTTCGGTAATGTTAGAGGTCAAGTAACATCAGAATTTATCCGTAACCCCTCTGCATTAAGCTGCTTGCAGATAGTTGCTGCAGCGCGGATGCTACCTCCACTTGGTAGTAGCCGTCGCTGTTTTCTACCGTATGCGTTAGTAGCGGCGAGGGTACAGGTGGTTCCGGCAGTTGGGTTCACGACGACGCTCAGAGGTCGTGAAATTACAATGGCGGGCAGAAGCGACTGCTCACAGGTTATCGCGCTGAGACCGAAATTGGATAATCTTGCGGCGATCGCGTTTTGACGGCCTACCTTCCGGGGCTGGAGTAAAGGTCCGCATAGTCTTTCGCTCTTCTGCTAACTTCAAACGAGATTCACGGCTTGCGTCCGTCTCTCGATAGAGTGTCTGAGCAACCGACGCTGGACCGCGCATTTGACTCAGGACCAGGACCTGAACCTGAAACTCTCCGGAGTCGGTTCGAATTTGTAACAGATCTCCGACATGAACCTCGCGAGCCGGTTTTACCGGCTGGCCATGGGACTGAATCCTCGTGAGCTCACACGCACGCGTGGCGAGCGCGCGCGTCTTAAAGAATCTGGCAGCCCAGAGCCACTTGTCGATGCGAACGCCGGTCATCATCGCGGTTGACTAAAGTGTAGCGCGTGGGCTGGCAATCAGCGCTCGGCTGTTCGGCGTTCGGCCGATTGATTTGTTCGATATCAATGCAAAAACCGGCGCGAGGGCGCGAGACGTCCGGCAAGCCAGCGGTAGGGGTCGTCACCCCGGAAACCAGGAGTTTGTCTCAGACGCAGAGTAGCAAGTTGAAATGAACAGTTCACCTTGGCCCCGCTCGAGCTCCAAAAACAATCACGGCCTGCATCCTTGCGAATGCAGGCCGTGGAATGTGGTGAGATGTCCTCTTTCGAGCTGGCCAACTCTGTTGCCAAAATCGGCTGCTCACTGCGATCCGATGAATTTGTCGCTCATCGTGCCCCCTTCCGTTACCGGAAGTTTTACGCTGGAAAACATCTTGCGACATCTTCCTGCGAGTGCCCGAAAAGCGAAGCCTGTTGCCTGATTTCGACAGGCCGTCCACCGATTCGCTGCTCTTTGTTATCCCTCACCCTCTCGGGTTTGAGATAGGGCCACAGACAATTCGAAAACTTTCGTCTCCGGTGTTTCTGTGGTCTCTAGGCTGGCTCGTATTCAACAGCTTTCACCGTTGAAAAACTGCCAGTCTTGCAGGCCATCTGGATTGCAGGCAAGCTTTCGCTCACCCAGCATCACAGTTGGTCTTCTGCCGATTGTCCGTCGTGACTCGCGCCACGCTGTTTAGGACAACTGGTCTTCTGCCTTGCATGATCTCCGCACTCGACTCGCGCCAAATGGTTCATCATGCTCGGACTTACCGACAGCTACGTCCCTGAATTTCCGACTCCAGGCGAACCCGGACTCAGTTTCGGCGAAGCTGTCATCATCAATCGCCGACTTCGTCCCGAATCTACAGGACGCTTTCGGTCAACTGACAACCGCAAAACCCGCTTTGACTTACGTCATGCGCTGGGTTGCGATTTCGCCGCCGCAACCAGCAGAACGCTTTCGCAATCTGCTCGAACAACTTACTCTTTCGAGATGCTGTTCGCGTATCCCCTTTCGGGAATCTCGGATACGCTGCAATCACCGTTTCCCGCGACTGCAACCTGTTACCGATTTACATCGGCAACAACGGCAACTCGGCTGTGATGCGAAAGTCTTGAACCGGCTTGCGCCAACTCAAGCGCTTCCGTTCACAATGCTGATCTCTTGCGCTTGCAGAATCTTCAAGAATACGCTTCGGTTGCCCTCTAGCGCTTCCCGCATAAAGCACAGCTTGCGCTGGTCTTTATACTTCCAGGCTGGCAAACTCACCGGCTTTCGCCGACTTGTTCTCACAGGATGAAGCCCTAGAGCCTCAACCCACTCTCAACCTGACGGAATTTTTGGATATCGAAGACTTGCGTCCCCGAAGTTCCTAGTACCGTCTTCACAGTCGTTTGAACTGCGCCTTCGATACGGTTCCGCTGGCTTCCGGTTTCAAGCGATTATTCGCCGCCCGATTCCTTGCACCCGTCAGCAACTCGCGTTGTCGACGTTTGCTCGCCCGTCTGCATCCTCGATTTCAGCACCCGATCACTTTCCAACTTTCGTTGTTTGCGATCGGTCCTTGTTCGGGTGGAACTCTCGGCTTCGTCTCGCGTCAGAATCGACCTTGCGGCCGATTCCTCTCCGACGAAACTGCGGGCCCCAACCGACTGTTTCAAGCTTTAGATCCCCTTTCGAAGATCTCAGCTTTGAAACTCAGGCTCGAGCGATTCAGGACATCTCACGCTCGCGTGTTAGGGAATTTACTCTTTTCACCAATACGAGCAAGCGAAATACGAACGAGTTTTGTGGGTTTCCTGTTTAAAAGTAGTCCCTCTTGTGGAGTTGGGTGGAAAAACTGTGAACGCATCTCGGAGTGCACAAAATCTCATGCGAAATGACTCGCACAAAAGTTAGCAGCTGCACTCATGATTGTGCGAAGACCGTCTCTGCAATGAGATAAAACTCGCGGCAAGAGTGGCGAAATTAGGGCTTTGTACGGTTTTCCGAACAAAAGACGTCCGCAAGCGGTTAGAAGTCCAATCCACGCGATGATGGCAAGAAGGTTTCTAAATTCTCCAGGTTAACTTTTGGGCCGACGCCTGTTCAAGGAAGCCAATAAGTGGACCGCAAACCCGAGTTGTTGCTTGCTGACGTTGATGAACGAACTCGAACGCTATGTCGCCACACTGCTGAGGAGCTGAATTGCGAGCTTGTAATCGTATCCGATCGAGATGCTGTCCTCAGCATGAACCAGCGAGGCGATTTCTCGCTCATCCTTCTGGATGCGAAGATGGTTCCCGAACCATTCGATCTGCTGTCAGGCATTAAGGCCAAATCGGCGAGAATTGAAGTTATCTTGATCGAAGAACACGCCACCACGGCCGCCGCAGTCCTGGCTATCAAGGCTGGTTTCTCAGATTATCTCGAGAAGCCGCTCGACAGGGAAGCACTGGAAAGGTCGATTGAGGAAGCGCTGGATCGTCACCGAAAGTTCCAGCCCTCAATTCCTACTTTGGAACAATTGGAGAGGCAAGCCATTCGGCAGGCGATGGCCAAGCCGAGGGCGACAAGATTGAAGCTGCGCGCCTGCTCTCGATCGGCAAGACAACGCTTTATCGTAAGCTGCGGCAATAGGGCGGCTATTCGCGCCGGCGTCGAGGTCCAGCGCGCCGCCATGCGTTAGAAACGCCGTGAATAAGTCGCGATAATGGTGTAATCGGCGAAGGCCGCGTCGCCGTGCGTGTGGTTCTGGATATCCGACGTGCTGATCTTCCGATTCCGCTCCATCGCCCATGGGGCACTCACATTCAGCGTGTTATTGCGGTAAGAAAACGCAAGCCCTGGTTCAATTGAGATCACATATCCGGGCCGCCGAAAGCCGTTGCTGGCGCCGAGGGCGTCGCGCACCGGCACACCCTCCATTCTCCCTCCCAAACTCAACGCTAGGTTTCGCAGTTTGGGTATGTTGCGGGAAAAGCCTCCGCGCCAGAGGTATTGATCCGTGACAGACATTACGTCCTCGTGCGGAGCGCTGCGGAATGTCTTCACGCCGTTGGTGTCGCGCGGATTAAAGAGCCACGAGCCTGTGAAGTAAAGCATTGTGTGGAAGTAGGTTTGGCGATAGGCCTGTGTGGCAAGAGTGAGCCCCCAGCTTCCATCGCCCGGCTGTATGGATTGGTCAAAATTCCGGACCTGCGTTGTGCCGTTGGAAAGAATGGTGGTTCCTTTTGCATCGTTGATGCCGGTGGGCAACTTGAGAGATGCAGAGAGAGCTATGTTGCCGTGACTCTCTGTGGGCGGACGAAATACCCACCCTTGGACCCCGACAAATATGTCGCCAATTCCGCCCGCGCGAGAGATGTTTACGTTCCCTTGCTGATGACGCGTACCAGTCATAGCTGGGATGTCGCCGATGATGCTGAACCGTGGGCTGAACTGGTAATTGAATGAGAGGTCATACAGATTGACATGATTCTGCACTTCGTTGTGCAGGATGGCCCGGCGCACCTGGTAGTCCGTCCCAACGTAGTGCGCATAGGAGCTGTAGGTGCGGAATCCGACGCTTACCGTCAAATTATGGAGCTTGTCGGCCCAGTCGCGGCCATGGAAGGCCTGCTGCTGGTTTGTCGGATCCAGGCCCGAGATTAGCGGTTGTTCCGTATGAGCTGCTACGCAGCCTTGTCCAAATGCTTGTACGGAGAACGCGGCCAGGAAAAGTAATGTGGCAACTACGACAAGCGTCTTCCAAGGACACTTCGTTGAAGTGCGATTCACGGGAACTCCAGACGGAACGGCCGTATGCGGCTCCAAATTCTGCGATGCGGAAGTACATCGTATGTGCCCGGCAGCGACAATAATGCAAATGCACTATTGGGACGGCATGTACATTGAAAACAATGCAAGCCCTCCATCTGTGCTTGGCAGTTACGTACATCCTCGTCGTTTTGCTGATCTCCAACGATTCGGCCTTTGCCGCCAAGAACGTTCGCAAGCTTAGCCTGCGTGATCTCAACGGAAACAGAGTCCGCATGAGTGACTATCAAGGTCGCATCGTCGTCCTAAATTTTTGGGCGACATGGTGTGGGCCGTGTAAGGAAGAGCTTCCCCGTCTTGGACAAATGGCCGAGCGCTATGCCAGCCAAAGCGTCGCATTTGTGCTCGCATCAATCGACGAGGAAAAGAAGCTGGAAGCGGTGCGGGAGTATGTGGTGCAACAAAAGGTCACACTGCCGGTTTGGGTAGGAGCGAATGTTGATTTGCTGGAGCAACTGTCGGGGAAAAATGTCGTTCCAGCCACGCTAATTATCGACGACAAGGGCGACATCGTTCGCACCATCAACGGAGAAGCGCGCGAAGAGGACGTAAAGGAAGCACTGGATTGGCTTTTGAACGGAAAGAAGGGTGACGCCCCCGCGGAGCACGTGAAGAGGTATTGAAAAGCCGCAATCGGCAATAAGGGGTAGGCAATTAGCAAAACACAAGCCCGGCAGTGGTTATTGCGTATCGCCGATTGCTCTCTTTCCCAAAAAATACCCGCCTCTTGAGGCGGGATCGATTCGATAGGGTGATCACAATGTAGCTTCTCGCCTCCGGGGGCACCATAGTGTTTTTGTAGTATCGTGCTCCTAATCTAAAACGATTACATACGGTCTGGCCTTGAATTCATGCGGACAAGGCGTCTGGGTTGTGCTGTACTTGCCAGATTCAGTGAGGTGAAGATGAAGCACGCGAAAATCGTCATGTGCATTTCCGCTTTGCTCGCAGTCGCCGCAGCTCAGAACACGAGCAAAGGCATAATTCTTGTGTCGGATCAACGTTTGAAGCAATTACTGCCGGCGACGGTTTTCATTGACGGAGAAAACGTTCCCACCCAGGAACGCAACGCCGCTTTGGTCCAGCTGCCTGATGGAAAGGTTCTGCTCGTTAGCTTGATCGACACCGCGGGCTATAGCTCTGCTTATCAGCAAAAGTATGCCGGCATCCTGCTGTCCCAAACTGGATTTACGATCGGCTCAAAGAACTTTGCATCGGGAGCGTATGCGATCGGTCAAAAGAAGAGTGGCGAATCTGTAACTGTCTATGTCTATAACCTTGGTGGTGAGCAACTGGCCGAGCTCCCCACGGAGAAACAGGAGAACCTGCGGCCTCTGAAGCCGCTCCAGGTAATCGCAGCCGCTGATGGCTCGGCCCGTCTCTACTTTGGCCCCTACTATCTTTCTCTAGCAGGTCGATAAGTGGCGCAGCCGTTCGCCAGTGCGCGCTCTGCTACCGCCGGACTGCTTTTCGGACTGGCGATTACCCTGGCAGCGGTCGCCTCGTACTCCTGGTACGTCACGCGGCAAATCGCAGGTTTGCGTGAGTTGCAAACGTCGATCACCGAGCGCAACCGGATGGACTCCTTGCAGCTGTTACGAATTCAGAACACTCTGAACAGTATCGCTTTGGGAATGCGTGATGTGCTAGACAATACCGAGCACCCTTCGGTCGCCGATTTCCAGGGACAATTCCAGCGGCTACGCACCGACTTGGAGGATGGAATGCGTCGCGAGCAGGCGGTCTCGGTTGCCACCCGCACTGCTGAGCAGCGTCAGTATCTTGAGAGTTCCGTCGCACAATTCTGGGAAGCTCTCGATCACGTCTTCGATCTATCACGCAGCGGTAAGGAAGAGGAGGCTCGCCTGCAGATTAGCCAGTCGCTTCAGGCGCGAGAAGAGGCGTTGAGTATCGCGGTAGCTCGTTTGTTGGTGGAGAACAATGAGAGCGAAAAGCTGGCTGCAGAGCAAGTAAACGACATTTATCGGCGGGTCGAACGGCAGGCATACATATTCCTCATCGCGGCCCTTGGTGCGATCGTAGTTACCAGCGTGTTGCTGATCCACTCCAACCGAGAACTATTTCGCCGGCTGGCTACGCTTTCCGAGCAACGCAGCGACTTGGCGCAGAAATTGATCTCGACTCAAGAATCTACGCTCAGCTATGTTTCGCGCGAGCTTCACGATGAATTTGGGCAGATTCTCACAGCGCTCGGAGCCATGCTGACGCGCGCGGCAAAGCGCAATCCCGATGCAGAACTCAATGAGAGCCTGCACGAAATTCGCGATGTGGCACAATCAGCCCTCGAGAAGGTGCGCACGCTTTCCCAGGCCTTGCATCCCGTGATGCTCGATGAAGCCGGTCTTGAGCAGAGTCTTGATTGGTACCTGCCGACCGTCGAGCGTCAGACCGGAATCAGAATCTCGTATGAAAAGTCCGGAACCGCATTCCCAGTTCCGCGGAGCGCTGGTGTTCACATCTTTCGCGTAGTGCAGGAAGCCCTGAATAATGTAAAGCGCCATTCAGGAGCGCAGCGTGCCTGGGTGCGCCTGCGCTTTCTCGTGGATGCATTGGAAGTCGAGATCGAAGACCGTGGACGCGGCCTCGTTACCTCTAATGGCTCGCGCGGAATTGGGCTGGTGGGTATGCGGGAGCGCGCTGGATTGATAGGCGGGGAGTTGAGCTTCACGCAACCGGTTGATGGAGGCACGTTAGTTCGGCTTCGAGTACCGCGAGCTGTTGCAGCGGAAGCACACATTCAACCAGAGCAGGTCAGTTCATATTTCCACATAGACCGACGGATGAAACCTTGACACTGATCGCCAACTCGCGGTAGCACAGAAGGATGAACGCCCTTTGTCCAGTGCCATTGTGGGAAGCAGATAGGTTCGCCGAGCTGGGAAGAACCTCCCCCAAAACTGCCAAAATCCTCCCAGTAAACACAAGATGCTCGATGTTGCGTTGCAACCGAGGTCGATCTTCGGCTAAGTCCTTTAGACGCTCAATTTAGCCAAAAAAGGGGGGGTGGGGTTACACGGATTCATGACGAAACACAAGATCTCCGTAATGCTGGTCGATGATCACAGCCTGGTGCGACGAGGATTTCGCCGCATGTTGGAGGACGAGAGCGACATGCAGGTGGTTGGCGAGGCCAACAGTGGAAGCCAAGCCGTGGACCTCGCGCGCAAGCTCAAACCGCAGGTGATCATCATGGATTGCGCGTTGCAGGGCGAAAGCGGTATTAACGCTACGCGAACTATTGTTTCCGCTCTCCCCGAGACAGCGGTCCTGATGCTGAGCATGCATTCGGAAGAGACCCTCGTTCGTCAGTCACTCGAGGCCGGCGCTCGAGGCTACATTCTGAAGAATGCCTCGGACCTCGACTTAGCAACCGCGATTCGTCGTGTTCTCGATGGAAACGTCGTGCTCGACCCTCAGGTGAAGCGTACTGAAACGCTCCGGGGAGAGCGCACGGCTGGGCTAACTGCGCGCGAGCTCGAAATTCTTCAACTGATCGCGATCGGCAAATCGAACAAAGAGATTGCGAGCGACCTCACTTTGAGCGTCAACACGGTTGCCGTGCATCGCGCCAACATCATGAACGCGCTCGGTTTGCACAAGACCGCCGAACTCGTTGTATACGCAATCCGCAATGGTTTGGTGAACCTCCCATGAATCGGCGCGTTGTTTATTGATGCGATTGGTCGGAGACGCGATCCGTCCTGCCTGACGTTGTTCTTGCAGCTTGTACACTATCGCGCATGAATCGCAGGAACTTCGTCTTGAACTCTGCCGCGTGTGCTTTGTCGTCAGCGATCGCACCCTTGTCGACCGCTTTCGAATCGAAGGTCGGCGATCCTGCTGAGAATCCGTATACACAGACCCCTCCGAGAAAATTCAATCTCAAGCTTGGCACGCAACATGGCGATAGCGACGACATCCTGAAGGTGATGGCTGCATTTGGAGTGAACCATATCTGCGCGCTCCCGCCGGAGCTGGAGAAAGGTGGAGATTGGTCGGTTGATGCACTTACTAGGAAGCGCGAACACATCGAATCGTATGGGTTAAAGGCAGACGCTCTGCGATTGATTCATCCGAGTTACGTTGCAAAGTCGGAGATTCAATACGTGATGATGGGAAAGAGTCCGGAACGCGATCGAGAGGTCGACGCGATTTGCGACAAGATGCGTAATGCCGCTCGCGCCGGATTTCCGATGGTCACCTATAACCTCACTATGTTGGGTGTCGTCCGCACTAGATCGACACCGGGTCGCGGCGGCGCCACGTATTCAACTTTTAAGTTTGAGGAAGCTCAGGACCACGATCAGTTGACGGAGGCAGGAAAGGTAAGCGCGGAACAGTCGTGGGAGCGAATTGAGTACTTCCTGAAACGTGTCATGCCGGTTGCCGAAGAGTACAGGGTGCGAATGGCCTGCCATCCCGAGGATCCGGCGATGCCCGAACCCGCAGGCTATCGCGGAGCCCACCGCGTGCTGAGCACTGTGGATGGTTTGAAGAGATTCGTCGCACTGAGTCCGAGCCCGTATCACGGACTAAATTTCTGCCAGGGCACCGTCAGCGAGAGCCTGAAGAATCCGCGAGAGGAGATCTACGATGCCATTCGTTATTTTGGCTCTCGTGGCAAGATTTTCAACGTGCACTTCCGCAATATCAAAGGTGGGTTTCTAAACTTCCAGGAAACTTTTCCCGATAATGGTGACGTCGATTTCCTTCGCGCCATCCGCGCCTATAAAGAGGTTGGCTACGACGGCATGCTCATGCCCGATCATGTACCGAAGATTGACGGAGACGCAGAGGGCCGTCAAGCCTTCGCGTATTGCTTCGGCTACATTCAGGCACTCATCCAGATGGTGAACGAGGAGGGGAAGGCCGAGGAGGTGCACAACTAAAAAAAACCGAGCGACTGAGGCGCAAGTTGTCCGGTTCGGAAAGGACTTGCCAGCGTAGAGTCCGGTCATGCTCTCCCGAGCGTTTGAATGAATTCCCAGATTCCTCATGGCAAGCGTCCTGTGTGCGGCAACGGCCCGCTCGCTTTGCTTCGGACTGGCTATTCTGCATTTGTTGAGAAAGGCAACGAGAAGCAGCGCATCGGGAGCTTGCTGGCGTTTCAGTGCGAAGAAGAAGGCCACGTATTTTTGTAATGGCTAAAGACCTTGAAGACGCGGTTGCGTGATCGATTACTACTATGCAGGACGAATTCGACGACGCGCTGAATCATTCCGGTACACAATCACAGGTTGGCGTGGCTCCAAACTCACTCGGATCTGACCGGCATCCACAGTAGCCTGAAATTCCATAGGGCCACCAGGAGTCAGCTTTGCAGCGCGTATGTCACTTGCCTGCCATCCTTCAGGCAAATGCGCGGTGAGTTCTCGAGCAGAAAGTGAATAGAACGCGATGCGACTTTCATCGAGTGGAGAGAATGTGCCTGCATCGGAGCAGATCGGTGCGCCGTTCAGCGATGCGGTATACGTCTTGCTGCTCCAATCGATGTTGATGACGCCATTGTTCTCCAGCCCGATTACGGTTCGTTCCCCATCACGTCGAAACGATTCAATGTTGCGCGCATGCAATTGGAACCATGGAACCATCACTAGATAAAAGGTGTCGAGCGTATCGTTGAGATTCATGTCCGCGCGGACGATTGCATGCGAGCACCCGTTGTAGAACAACGTTTTCATGACTCGATCGTCGAGGCCAGTGGTCCTGCCCGACTGCCCCCAGATGGCACTCTTGCGATAGATCGTCGCAAGCAGCGGAATCGGAGTGCCGCCGAACGGACACGTTCCAGGTCCGGTCATGTACCAGAACGAACTGATCTTTCCGATGAAGGCGTAGCGAAGAGCCTCAGAGCTAACGTCGACTCCACGTTTAGCGAACTCCCTCAAAATCCTGTAGCGCCCTTCGGTGAGGTTCTTGATTCCGCTGGCTGGGTGTTCGCGGTCCCAATCGTTGCGGATCGAGAAGTAGGAGAGCACATCGATATGTGTGGTCTTAGGCAGTTTGTATCGCTCGCAGGTGTACTGGATGCGTTCCATTCCGGGACCTGCCATGTACTTCGCGAGGCCAATGATGTAGGAGTTCTCGCCAGTCCAGTTGCGGCTCTCCCACAACTCGCCGTCGGGACGTCGCGCGATGATCTTCGGATCCCACTTTGGGCTGCTGCGATAACCGTCGTCGTAGTTGTCGGAAAGCGTAGCGATGCAGTTATAGTCTTTCGCCTTTTGCATCAGCCTCATCATGCCGTCGTAGCCGCCGATCCGTTGATTGACTTCGGCCACGGCTGGATAGCCAGTATCTTTTCCGCCGTATTGCCAGCCCCAAAGGTGGACAATCTGCGGCGAATAGTCCGTTAACTCCGCGATCTGGTGGATCAATTGCTCGCACTGCTCGAAGGTTGACGCCGGCTTCGGATAACTAGGTTCATCGCAACGGATTCCATAAACGAATGCATCGTCATAAAGATGGTTGGGAATCGGCGGCATGCGCCTGCGCACCAGCTTGGCGGCATCGAGCCACGTCAACGGAGTCTTATCGTCAGGAGCGCTCAGAAAGTCGAGCCGGCAAGAGGACTCTTGATCAATCAACAAGTTAGGACTTTGCTTGTTGCCGCAGTTACGCGGAGTGCCTGGTCCCGTGTTCATGTCGTAGCACAGGGTGCCGTTCACCCGATGAGTTTTAATGGTGCCAAGTGCCGCGCGGCGCTTGCCGGCTTTTCCGCTTACGCTGAGCGCAGTGCCATCCATAAAGGCAGTTGTTTCCTGAACGCAGACCAGGCGATCGGTGCCAATCATCACGACTGGCAAAGTCGCCAACACATTCCCCCAGAATGTATTTGGTCTGAGCGATCCCGTGGTTGCGTCTTTCAGCGTTGCGAGCCAACCACCATCGTCGCCATGGGCGAGCCAGGCTGGTCCATCTTCTTCGCGAACCGCGGCAAGTCGTGGCAGCGCTACTTCGATCAGCTCGTAACCCGGGAATTCACGAACGGCATACAGCACAACCCGAAGCGTGGCTGCGTCGACTAGATAACTAAGCACGAAACTTACTACCGTATTGGAACCGTCACTGATTTGAAAGAGTAGATCGGAATGATCTTTCAGCACGGAGAACTTTTGAACTGAGGCGGTTGCATTCCTGATTGAACCTAAGGTGGTGTCATAGAAGGTGACTATTATCGGTTGGCCAAGATCCTCCCCGATCATCCGTCGGTTCCCATGGACTAAACGATATTCATATGGAAGGCCGTCGTGACGGTCGAGCACAACTTCAAGATCCGCCGTTTTGAGAACTATCGGGTTCGCAGGAGCGCTTCGGCTCGTGAGTGGGCCCGTGTTGTTTGCTTCGGAGGTTTGGGAATATGCCTTGCTGCCTGCGAGTCCAATTGCGGCAGCGCCGGTGAACTTAAGGAAAGCCCTGCGGTTGAGTTGCCCGATTTCCTCTTGCATCTTTGCGGAGTCGCGAACCATGGAATTGTGGAGAAAGGCGCGATTTCACTGCTCGAAATGCAAAGTCGCCTCTCTGACCGCAAGAGAATATCAAGAAGCCGAAGGATCGCGCGTCGTTATACTGTCTGCCTCATGGATCGAAGAGCTTTCTTGAAGATGAGTTCGGCAGCGGCAGGAGCCGCGTGGTCGGAAGGCATTATTGCGACTGAAGTGCGAGCTGAATGGCCTAATAATGCGACGCAAGTTTCATCGAATTCTAGCGATCTATTTCGGGACGACTTCTCTGGTTTTCCGCCCGGATGGTTGACCCATCCCATTGGACAACTGAACGGAGCTATTCAGGAGTATCACTACCTGCCAAACCGCGGGGTTCCGCTTGGTCCATGGGCAAATGCAATCTGTCACCTGGACGCGTGGGTTGCAGGAGACGAAGAAGGAAAACCCTATTTGGAACAGCACCTGGTCAACGAGCAAGCCATTTTAATGAATCCCATTTTTGTCACTGGTGATCCGGAGTGGAGTGATTACACGCTGGAAGCAAAAGTGAAGCCGCTTTCCCTGACAGAAATGGCAGGAATCGTCTTTTGTTATCACACCAATCGTCACTATTACCTCTTCGCTCTGACTGACGGCAAGTTCGCGCGCCTGGCAGTGCGGCTGCCGCTGGAAAAGAAGCTTCGGATTGCCGAATGGCGTGAGCTCGGACGAGTGGACTTTCCCTACGATTCGAAAGAGTATTACGCGTTGAAGGTCGAGCACTCGGGTTCTCACATCAAGGCCTACATCGATGAACGTCTGGTCCTGGAAGCAACAGACGACGAGTTGACTAAGGGCAAGGCAGGAATCACCGCAAATATTCCAACACGCTTCCAGGACTTTCGCGTCGGAGCTGGTCCGAAAGTAAAGGCGCGAGTCGCAGAACGCATTCACACCCGCGAGACCGAACTGGAGCGGTTGCGGGCAGAGAATCCGCAGCCGAAGTTATGGAAGAGGTTTTCGACTCCGCAGTTCGGAGCCGGCCGCAGCGCACGCTTCGGGGACCTCGACGGTGACGGCCAGCTCGAGATGCTGATTGCGCAGAATGTTCCGCGCGTCTCTGGAGATGCGCACGATCAGATTAGTTGCCTGACGGCAGTAACGCTCGACGGCAAGATGCTGTGGCAATCAGGACGTCCCGATCCGCGCAACATTCTGTTGACCAACGATCTGCCATTGCAGATTCATGATGTCGATGGTGATGGTCGGAACGAAGTAGTAACAATTCGCGACTTCAAGCTACAGATCCTCGAAGGCAAAACCGGCAAGGTGAAGCGCTGGACGTGGATGCCGATTGAGGAACCCGCAGCGAGCGGGGTGCGACCCCCATACCAATTCGAGAATGGCGATTCTCTCGCGTTGCTCAATGTATCGGGCAACAAGCAGCGGCATGACATTCTGGTGAAGGATCGCTACAAGAGCTTTTGGATCTTCAACAACAAGTTGGAACTCCTGTGGCACGGAACAGGGCAGACTGGACACTTCCCATATTCCTTCGACATCGACGGCGACGGGTTCGATGAACTTCTAATCGGTTATTCGCTGTGGGACCACAATGGTCGCCAGCTCTGGAGTCACGATGAAGAGCTACAGGACCACGCCGACGCAGTATTCATGGGCAATCTGAGTGGCGATGCGAACGCCGAGCCGCGTGCCTATGTAAGCGGGAGCGACGAAGGGATGGTGGTTTTCGATAAGAGAGGAGTCATACTCAATCACGCCCGTGTTGGCCACACACAAAGCGGGAGCATAGGCAAATTCTGTCCGGATTTGCCCGGGCTGCAGTACATGACTGTGAACTTCTGGAAGAATCCCGGAATTGTGACTTTATTCGATCACGATGGAAACATTTTGGCTCAGGATGAGCCAATACATTCTGCCAGTTCGATGCTGCCGGTCAACTGGCGCGGGGATGGTCAGGATTTTGTTCTGCTCTCGGGAAATGTCCGAGAAGGTGGAATGATCGATGGACATATGAGGCGGATTGTAATATTCCCGGATGACGGTCATCCCGACTTGTGTGCCGCTGTTCTTGACTTAACTGGCGATGCCCGCGACGAAGTCATCCTCTGGGACCAGAACAGCGTGTGGATCTACACACAAGACCGTCCCTTTACGGGAAAACGAATCTATGTGCCGACTCGTAATCCCCACTACAACGAGTCGAACTACAGGGCTAACGCTTTGCTGCCGGGATGGTGGGACAACAGTAGCAGTTCTCAATCGTGATCTACGCTAAGGCTGCATTGATCCTCTGTCTGCTCTTTGGCCCGTTCGAAACAAGTCAAATTGCAAAGCAACCGCGTACGCTCGCGAAGGGGAACGCCGGCGGAAACTTTGTCGATGTGACGCGAGCAAGTGGCGTGAAATTTGAATACCTTGCCTCGCACACATCCAAAAAATATCTACTCGAGACGATGGGCGCTGGGGTTGCGCTCTTCGACTACGATAACGACGGTCGTCTCGACTTGTTTCTGGTAAACGGTGCTCCACTAAACGACCTCACACTTAAAGGGACGATTCCGCAGAAGACCGGTCCAAAGTACTGGAATCGTTTGTATCACCAGAAGCCCGACGGAACGTTCGAAGACGTGACTGAGAGAGCCGGTTTGCAAGGCGTGGGCTACGGCATGGGAGTCGCAGTAGGTGACTACGACAACGACGGTTACGAGGACTTGTTTGTTACGGCCTTTGGCGGCAATCGCCTCTATCACAACAACGGCAACGGCACCTTCACTGATGTTACGGAGGTGGCCGGAGTTCGTGGCAATGGCTGGTCCACAAGCGCGGCGTGGGTGGACCTCGACAATGATGGCCGCCTCGATCTCGTAGTGTTGCGATATGTCGAATGGGATTTTGCCGAGGTCTGGTGCGGCGAACGAAAGCAGGGCTACCGTGCGTACTGCCAGCCTGACGTATTTCCGCCGATCTCCCCGTTGGTCTACCACAACGACGGTAACGGCCACTTCACGGAGGTCTCAAGGAAGACTGGAATTTCCAAACAAGGAAGAGGACTCGGCATTGCCTTTGCCGACTACGATCGCGATGGACATGTCGATCTCTTTGTCGCCAACGATTCGATGCCGGAATTTCTCTATCGCAATAAAGGTGATGGCACTTTTGACGAAGTCGGTTTGCTATCGGAAGTTGCGGTCGACGGCGACGGGCATACGTATGCTGGAATGGGCGTTGACTTCGCCGACTATAACAACGATGGATTCCCCGACCTGCTGGTCACGAATCTTGCCAATCAGCGATACGCGCTGTACGAGAACAGCGGCGATTCAAGCTTTGCTTACGCTAGTCTCAGTTCAGGAATCGCGCGCATGACAGCTCTGCACTCGGGATGGGGGGTGCGATTTCTCGACTACGACAACGATGGACGAAAGGACTTGTTGGTGGCACAGGGGCATGACCTCGACACGATTGAACTGTCCTTCCCCAACCTCCGCTATCGGGAGCCAATGCTCCTGGCGCGCAATACTGAGCAGGGATTTGAAGATGTGTCGGCTATCTCGGGCGCCGCATTCCAAGAGCCATGGGTTGGACGGGGAATGGCGATCGGCGACATTAATAATGATGGTCGTGTGGACGCGGTTGTAACCACGAATGACGGGCCGGTGCATATTCTCATGAACATGACTACCAATCAGAATCATTGGCTGACGCTGGAACTGGTAGGGCACACCAGCAATCGCGATGCGATCGGAGCCGAAGTAAAGCTAGTCACTGCGGCAGGACCGCAGTTTGCAACCGTTACGACAGCGGGAAGCTATTTGTCCTCCAGCGACAAACGCTTGCACTTCGGGCTGGGGACAGCAAACGAGGCCGAGAGCATCGAAATCATGTGGCCGAGTGGTATTGTCCAGAAGCTGGAGCGCGTTCGAGATAATCGAATCGTGCGAATTGACGAACCTTCATCAGAAAGGACCCGCTAGCCGATTGAATCAGTGAACAGAGGCGGGAACTTGTTGCAGCTGCTGCAGGGCCTGTTCGGCTGCGATGGAGTCCGGACCATTAGGCAATAGTTTCAACGCTATCTGGAGTTCCTGTCGTGCGTGCTCTGGGTCGCCTTTCCGAGCGTAGATCAGCCCGATGTTTTTCCGCAGGACGCCAAGCTGAACACATTGTTGGCACAGACCAATCGCTTCTTGCAATTCACTCACTGCCTGGTCCCACTTTTGTTCCTCAGCAGAGCGGAGCGCGAAGTTGTTGAGCTCTTTCACGCGGTCAGTGGTCTGCTGCTTTTGCTGCAATGCTTGAAGCCTGACTGCGTACTCTCCCGATTCAGGACTCTTCATTTGTGTGAGCACGCGCGTCAGACTTGACAGAGCGGAAAGGTTGTCCGGATCTACTTCAACAGCCTTCTTCCACTGCGCGATGGCTTCATCTTTCTTGCCTTCCTGCATCAAGTTGCGGCCGAGATAAAAGCGCGCCTGAGCATTTTGGGAATCGAGATCAACCACACGTTGAAAAAGCTGTGTCGCATATGTCGAAGAGTGTTCGATGAGACCCAGCAAAAGCAAAGCATCCACATAGTTAGGTGAGAGCTTTACAGCTGTCGCGAGAGCCTGGCGTGCGTCTTCGTTGCGATGCAGTGCATAAAGAACCCTAGCTCGATTGTAATGGGCCATAGCGGAATTGGGAGCCAGGCGCGCCGCTTCTGAGAATTCTGCCAGCGCACCGTCAAGACTATTGATGTCGCCGAGCGCGATACCGAGATTGAGATGAGCGTCGGCAGACGTCGGATCGAGCGTGACCAACTTGCGGAAGGTTTCTACTGCCTCGGGGTTGTGTCCAGTCTTTCCCTGGAACATACCGAGTGCAGTAAGGGCATTTGCGTTATCAGGTTGAAGCTGTAGAGCTGCTCGAAATTGCTGTTCAGCGTCGACGTACCGGCCTGCCGAAGCAAGAGTGAGTCCCAGATTGACGTAGCCCAGCGGTGATTGAGGGTCGATATCGACCACCCGTTGAAACAGCCGCTCCGCTTCTTCGTTCCTTCCTTGCCGCCCGAGAGAGGTACCTAAATTGTCGAGCGCTTCGGCAGACTGAGGATCGATGTCGAGTGCCGTAGTGAATTCGCGTTCGGCATCGGACAATTGTCCCTTGGTCATGAGCAGCGAGCCGAGCCGATTGTGGGCTGGAGCGAATCTAGGATTGAGGGATATCGCCTGTTGAAGTTCGAACTGCTCTGCCGAGTCATCTCCAATTCGGGAAAGAGCAATTGCAAGATTGTAGTGCAATTTGGCATCGTTTGGGTTGAGCGAAAGTGAGTTCCGATAGCCCTCTACTGCCTCCTTTAGGTGCCCTTGCTTCAGCGAATCATTCGCCTGGTTGCTGAGAAACGCGGCTTTATTCTGCTGTTCTTCTTTTTGTTTGAGCTGTTCAAAAGCACCGAACTGCTCCTTCGCTGCGTCGTCTTGTTTGTTTCTGGATAGCAAACGAGCAAGTTGATATCTCGCCTCCGAGCCGTCCGGCTTGATTTTCACCGCCATCTGCAATTCGTGAATGGCGTCGTCGAGGCGGCCGGAACGTCCCAGTACGACTCCGAGATCGTAATGAGCTTTGTAGCTGGAAGGATTAGCCGCGATTGCGCGACGCAATACAGCAATCGCCTCGTTGGGATGGCTCGAATCTTTGAGCGCATCGCCGAGTACTTCGAGCCCCTCAGGGTTTTTCGGATTACGATGCGCATAGTCCTGCAGGTAGGGAAGCGCCTGCTCGACGGCGCTTTGGTTCAGCAGAGCCTTGGCGAGTAGAAGTTGCGCGTCAGAACGGCTTGGGTCGAGCCGCAAGACCTCTCTGTATTCTTTGACCGCTTCGCGATAATTCTCGCGATGAGCGTACGCAGTGGCAAGATCATAGTGCAGCTCTGCCACGTTTGGATTGGCCGCCACCACTTCCTGCAGAAGAGGAATCGCCGCAGCGTAATCGCCGAGTTGAGCGTGTGCCACTGCCAGCTCCGTCTTCATCTGCAATGAGAGTTCCAGCGCAGGTGAAGTAGCGAGACCTTGCTCAAGGTGGTACGCCGCAGCTTTGTAACTTCCCTGCGAGCTCAACAACTGACCAAGATCGTAGTATGCGAGCGCGAAACGCGGATTAATGGCGATTGAGTTTTTGAATTCCTGCGCAGCGGCGTCGGAGTTATGGAGATCCTGCAGAGCGAGGCCGAGCGCGTTGTGAGCGGCAAACGAGTTTGGCTGCTGCCGGATAACAGTACGCAATTCCTGAACAGCGCGCTGCGGCTGATGAGTCTGAATAAGCGCTAAAGCAAGATCGTAACGCGGCTGCATTGACTTGGGATCGACAACAAGCGCCGCTTCAAAGGCCTTTTCCGCACAACGATAGTCACCTTTGCGCCCAAGCGCCACTCCGAGCTGGTCGAAGGTCGCTGCATCAGGTTGCGCTACGAGAGCTTGCACAAGCTCTGCAGGCGCTCGATCAGGAGACTCGCATTCGTTCGGAAGCTGGTTTGCAACGGCAATTGCTTCGGAGGGGGTAGGATTCAGCGTGTCTTGGGCCGACAAGCAAGCAGCCAGGCTCAGTGTGAGCAGCAAGGAAAAGACAATACGGCGATGTATGAGTTCACGCTCCAATCATTAACCTACCTACTTACTCGGCAATGCTAGATATTATCGCGCCAGACAAAAGTGGCATCGCGCTCGCGATGCCACTCGGCCCTGATCTGGCTACAGCATCAGTAATAGAACTTCAGCGCAAACTGCAATTGTCTCGGCGCATAGCCGGATGCCATCTGATTTACGACGCCAAAATTGGCTCCGTCTGTGCTTATGTTCGATCTCGGTGTTCCCCAAATCGGCGCGTTCGTCACGTTAAAGGCCTCCGACCTGAACTCAATTCGAGTCCTTTCAGTTATAGGGAAGTTGCGGAAGACGGAGAAGTCGAAGTTGGCGCGCCCGTCGGATCGCAGCACATTTCGACTGAAGGTTCCGAATGTGTTTGCTGCTGGTATCGCAAACGCCGAGGTGTTGAACCAGCAGCTGCGAGTCCCGACGGCGGATCCATTCGGGCAAGTTCCTGAGTTGGGATCACCCACGAGATTGGCCCGTTCCGAACCACCATTGACCGCTCCAACGTTCGGAATGCTGTTGTTGGCGAGGACGTTGAACAGCGTTCCTGAATTGAAATTGGCAATACCATTTACCTGCCAGCCTCCAATGATGGCGTCAATCACGCGATTGCCGCTTGTAAGAGGCTTGCCGGCTCCGAATGGGAGCTCGTAGACGACGTTGGCGTTGAATATCTGGGGCACGTCGAATCCAGCGAGCGCTTTTTCTGCCGCCAGGTTATAGGGATTTTGAATCGACGTGCCGTTGGTTCCCGCGCTAAACCACTCATCCGAGCCAATGCTCAGCGTTTTCGACCAGGTGTAGGAGAGCAGGAAGCTCAGTCCATGAGAAGTTTTCTTATCGACTGAGACTTGCAGAGCGTCGTACCACGACTTGCCTACGCTCGTGTCATAGTGCGTGACAACAGAATAGGGCAGCGGGAAACGCGCTTGTGCAACCAGCGTCGCCGCGCAAGTGGCCGAGCGCAAGCAGCTCGATGATGGAATCTGCCCGGGACCGGGTGTAAGCGCCTGGTTTCCATTGACGTTCACATCCAGTCTATGGCCGCGCGAGCCGACGTAGTTGACTGTCGCCGTCGTATTCGCCGGCAGAGCCTGTTGCACGCCAAAATTCCATTGATCGGAGTAAGGATTCTTAAGATTCGGATCGACAAACCAGTTGTTCTGCTCAAAGGGAGTGGGTGCAGGGGTTGTATTTGCTCCCTGCAGCGGGTTTTCAGCGAATACGGTCGGGACACCACTCTGATTTGGAGAAACGATGAGCTGATCGGTGCGAGGCCATGTGCCTTGCTGGTTTTGCGCCATCTGGATGACAGCGGCCCAGTTGTCATAGAAGCGGCCGTATCCGGCTCGAAGGGCCGTGGAGTTTCGTAGCCGGTATGCAAATCCAATTCGCGGCTGGATATTGTCGTAGGCGTTGGGCCAAAAACGTCCGCCCAGCGGAGAAACGATTACGTGGGCCGGTAAAGATCCGTCCGGCGTCGGGATGCAAGGAGGCTTGTTGCCTGTCGTCGCACAGCTCGGAGGCACAAACTGTAACTCGTAATTTCCGGTGCGCAAGTTCAAGTTCCCGATCGGAACATTGCCGTCTTTGATGCTTCCATACGTCGGAACGAAGGTTACGTCGTATCGTGCCCCGAGGTTCAGAGTCAATTTGTCTGTCACTCTCCATTGATCCTGGAAGTAAAAGCCATCTACCCAGCCGCCATGTTCTGTCTCAAATTCATTACGGTATGTGTCCCCGCTAGGGATGCCAAGGAGGAATGACGCAACACTAAACCCACCTTTGCCGGATGAAGTAGCGCTGGCAGTTTGTGTTGCACTGAAGTCCAGGTGGTTCTGGTTGAACGTCTGTTGGAAGCCGTTAGTGTTGAACTCCGCTCCCGTGCTGAAAGTATGTTTGCCGTGCGTCTTCGTGAAATTACCGCGCCACTGATAAACATCGGCGACGATGGCAGGACTCGTACCTTCCTCAGGGGCGGAGTTCCCGCTACTAAAACCCCCGTCAGCGAAGCGGACCGCGTTGAAGTAGCACTTCCTCGGGCCTAACGTGTATCCACACGTGAAGCTCTGGTCATAACTACCAGCTTGTATTAACTGCTGCGAAAAGCTCTCAGGAAGCAGGACAGGATTTACGGAATAGCCATAGTTCCGTCCAAACTGAACTGAGAGAACCGCCGTAGGACCGAAGGTGTGATTCCAGCCAATGCCTAGTTGATGAGCCCAATAATTATTCAAATTGGTTTGCCCGAAAATTCCCGGAATGCTGCGCGGCGAGTTGATATGGCTGAAGCGACCAAAAATGGAATTCCTGTCACCGAGCTGCTCGTCAATGCGAATGTTGTAACTATTGGGTTCTTGCGTGTTCAGCAGAGTCTTCGCATAGTTTCCGGCGGCACTGGTCGAGTTCGGCGTGAGTGGACCGTATAGCAACTGCGCGACCTTCTGCATGTTCGCGTCGATCAAACCAGTTGGGACAATGTTGCACGCAGAAGTTCCCGCTGGAGGAGAAGTAGTTCCCGCCGGAGCCTGTAGCTTGGTGCCCGCGATCAACGGCGCCGGCGTTGTAGTCCCGACATTGCATAGAAGGGGCGTCCGGGCGCCGGAAGCGGTGGTGCTGTAGGGGTTATAGATCTGGGCGAGAGCCTTGCCACTCGGGTCCACAGTAAAATCTCCAGCAATCTCGGCCGGAGTTGGAATGAACACGAGGTTGGCATTGCCCTCATGGCGGCGTATTCCTTCATAGCTACCAAAGAAAAACGTCTTGTTTCGTCCGTTATAGTGAGGCAGAAGTACAGGTCCACCGATATTGGCCCCAAACTGATTCAAATGAAGTTCGTTGATGCCGGTGATCGGGTTCTTAGCATCAAGCGCGCTGTTGCGGAAAAACTCCCACGCTGCCCCGTGGAACTGATTGGTTCCCGATTTAGTAACGACATTGATCACGCCGCCAAGCACTCCACCAAATTGAGCCTGATCGTTATGGGAATCGACCTTGAACTCCTGAATGTCGTCGAGGATCGGCGGCACTGAATACGTGCTGGCGAAGCTTTCTTGATTATTCACGCCGTCCAGAAGAAACAAATTGCTGCGATTCGTCTGACCATTGATCGACGGGAATGAGAAAGAACCGACGGTGTTTCCTGCGAACTGTTGATTGCTGCTGTTCTGTGAAGTGTTTACAGCACTTACTCCGGGAGTCAGATTTAGCAATTGCGTGAAGTTTCTGCCGTTCAGGGGCAAGTCGTTCACGGCACGCCTATCGATAACAGTTCCCAATTCGGAAGTGGAAGTTTGCAAGCCGGCTTCGGCCGCCTCAACCGTAATGCTTTCTACAGCCGATCCGACGTGCAGGCTCAAATCCAGCGTTGAAGTTTGATTTACCTCGAGGGCAAACTCAGGCTGCGTGATCGTGCTGAACCCATCTTTGTGCACCGTGAGCGTGTATCGCCCGGGATTGATGTTCACCAGCACGTAGTGTCCAGCGCTATTCGTCGTGGTTGTGCGCTCGACGTTCGTGGCCACATTCTTCAGACTGACCGTTGCTCCGGGAATGAGCGCCCCCGAAGGATCAGTGACTGTGCCATTGAGCGACGCGGTTGCGATTTGGGCTTGGGCAATTCCACCAGTCAGGAGTAGCGAAAGCGCGGCGGAAAGAATCAGACGGACAAAAGTCCGGCACGGATAGGACTTCGTGGAAAGGCGGCACATCATTGTGGCTCCCTCCATACAGATCTTTAGCTGCTGAGTCGCAGACTTGGGCTCTGCGCGGTTGGGCCGAAGAGCCCGCGCAGAGCGGTTGACAGTGGCAGAACATACCTAAGAACAATTGACGAATTCAAGATAAAAAATTTATATTTTGAATACTGAAATAAAGATCGAAGCACACATCTGAAGTGATTAAGGGACCAACCGGACAATGATCCGCAGAACTCCGATGGAGACTGGAAGCACAGTCTTAGTGCGCCAAGGAATCATTTTGCGTAAGTGCGCATTGCTTCAGAAGATCGCGCATCGTGGCGTCGTGCGGAAAAGTTTGATTCGCTTTGTCCAGAAGTGCGCAAGCGTCGCTCGACTTTTTTAGAGAAAAATACGTGCGTCCCAGCAGACGGTAAAGCTCGGCGTCATAAGGGACCAGTCCAATACCCTGCTGCAAGACTTCTACTGCCCTGGTATCCTGTCGCGTCGCAATCAGCATCTTTGCCAGTTGCTCAAAGTCTGCGGGCTGAGTGGTTCCCTGGAGGCGAGCGCGATCGAGGTAGGTGATCGCCGCCTTCAGTCCCTCCTGATTTTTAGTCTGCAAAGAGACGTCGGCTAGCGCTTGCAGAACTGTGATGTTGTTGGGCTCGGTCCTCTCAAGATCCTTCGCAAGCTTCCAGTAGCGTTGTCGATATTCAGGATGTGAAAGCATTACCTGCCTATACGCCTGCAGCAAGGTAAGCGGGGGCACCGCGCCGTTCTTCCCCGGCTCTGCGCTCAAATGAACCAAATCCGGCAAGTGCTCTGTAGTCATCTTGAACGCGGCATCGGGAAATGGTTCTTGGGGCGTGCGAACGATGCGGTGATTCGTGAGCACCGAATGCGAGATGACCTTTACGTCGCGCTTCGGCATGTGACAGAGGATGCAATTGTCCGCCGGCTTCTGCTTTTGCCGCTCGGCAAATGGCACGGAGCAGCTTTGTTCGGTGTGGCAAGTAAGGCAGCGCTGGCGGAAGTAGTCCGGCGCTTCGGCTGCTGTCGGTTGCGTATGCGGCTGGTGACAGCTGATACAGGAAAGTTTCCCGGCGCTTTGGGAATAACACTTGCTCAAGCGCATCGAGAGATAGTGTTCGAGCAGATCGTCCTGTGGCGGCGCTTGCGCCTTGAACGGCACCATGAAGATGCTCAGCGTGTCGTCGAGTGTCGATCCCGGACGGAAATCGCTGTAGTCTTTGCCTGCGTGAAGTACGCGTGCATCGCCAGTCTGGTGACACGGTAAGCACACGTTATCCGCTAGCCATCCGGAGAGCCTGGCGGGATTCACAATCGTGTCCCGGCTGGCGGCAGCGATGTGCGCTTCGCCTGGGCCATGGCAGTTCTCGCAGCCAACAGCCAGTTCCTGAAATGGTGGTTTGCGGAACTTGCCGTTTCCGTCGAGCACCGGTTGGGGGCGGCCGCTGTGGCAACTGACGCATCCGGGCAAGATCGGACGGCTGAAGCCGTAGTCAGCGTACTGATAGCCGGGCGACAAAGCCCATGCGTTGATGTTCGAATAAAACGAGAGCGGCGCTTCAAACAGATAGTCGCCGCGTTGCACGATCCCGCCCAAGCCGTTTGCTCCGGCTCCGATAATCCAATTCACCTGGTGAGTCTCACGGAAGACGTCTTTCCCGTCGGCGGCTAATTCGAACTCACTCTGGAAGAGAGCGCCGTCTTTCAAGTATTGCTCAAAGTGCCGGTTCAGGCGCTGATCGAAAATCGAGATAGAGGTCGGAATTGTTTTTGCCAGAGCAGCATCTGGTTGTCGCATGGATCGGCCCATATCGGTATGCGAGTACTTTTCATATATATCGTTATGGCAAAGAGCGCACTCCTGGGAACCAACGTAGGCATTTGTCGGTGGGGCCGCTTGCTCGTGACGCGTGCTCGATTGTCGCGGTGGCCTACCAGAGCTCGGCTGACCTGCGGTGGCACACAGCAAAACGAGACTCACAATGTGGGCCAGGGCGACGAACGCCTTCTTGTAGTTTCGCTGTGTGCAATCGCAGGATTTCATGCGAAGTATGATGTGAGTCTTTATATCGCAACTTTGAAATCGGCGAAGACATGATGTACTTGTGCGCTGCGTAGAGGAGTTGATGCAGGCCAAAAACAAGCAACACCCGGCGAGGGCGATCGGATCCACGGAATCCACGGAGACTAATGCAGATCGTTGAGTTGCAGGTTCACTCCGTTGCCATCGCGGATCCGCCGCTGCGCAGTTCCTATGGGCTCCATGCTCCTTACGCACTCAGGACCATTCTGGAACTCGCGAGCGAAGACAGAGTCGTCGGAATCAGTGAGACTCACGGCGGCGATGCCATTGCTTTGGGTTTTCAGCAACTCCGCGAACAGATTGTCGGCGAAGATGCTTATCGTCTCGCGGGCAAGTTGTTGCCGATGATCGATGCAAGCGCCACCGGAGACCGTTCCCAGACTTATCGTCTTCCGGGCGAAAATCCTCTCGATGCTGCGGCTCGCCTCTATTCAGCCATTGAGATCGCTTGCCTCGACTTGATCGGTAAATCCGTTGGAAAGCCAGTGTGCGATTTGCTAGGTGGGCGAGCACGCAGCGAAGTTCCGTTCTCGGCGTATCCGTTTTACAAGCACGCTGGTGGAGGTGGTGAAGGAGATGACGCACGTCCCGATGAATATGGCGAGGCGCTGACGCCGAAGCAGTTAGTTGCGCAAGTGAAGCGGATGTTTTCGCAGTATGGCTTTCGTGAGATCAAGTTCAAAGCCGGAGTCCTCGATCCGGCAGACGAGATGGAAACCGTGCGCCAGCTTCGCGCGGAGTTCGGGCCAAAGGTCCCGATTCGGCTCGATCCTAATTGTGCGTGGTCCGTGGCGACTTCGGTCGAGATCGGCAAGGCGCTGCGCGAGGAACTCGGCAACGGGGGATATCTCGAAGATCCGACTGCGAACATTTCTGGAATGGCCGAGGTTCGAAAGCAGCTACTCGCTGCGGGAGTTCAAACTCCATTAGCCAGCAATGTGGCGGTGACATCTTTCGCCGATCTGCCCGAGTCCATCAACAGTGATGCAGTGCAGGTTGTGCTCTGCGATCCACATTATTGGGGCGGCATCCAGCAGGTACAGCATCTTGGGAAGCTCTGCCATACCTTCGGTCTTGGATTGTCGATGCATTCGAATTCTCATCTCGGCATCTCGCTCATGGCGATGGCGCACTCCGCAGCGGCGACTCCGCAACTCAATTACGCATGCGATACGCATTACCCCTGGCAATCAGAGGAAGACGAGGTTGTCGCAGGCGGTCGCGTGCCGATTGTGAACGGCTGCGTACAGATTCCGGAGAAGCCAGGTCTTGGAGTCGAACTCGATCAGGATCAACTGGCACGTGGACGGGAGCGCTACCGCAAATGCAAGTACCGCAAGCGTGACGACGAGGCCGAAATGCGCAGCCACGTGGATCCGAACTGGCGCAGGATCTTGCCGAGATGGTGAACGACCAAGTCGCTTTAGACTCGCGCTCCACCATCAAATTCACTGTCATCCCTCGCGCGGGTGATCTGCTGTTCTTCAGTCTGCTGAACAAAATAGAACCCCCGCTCCGCAGTAAAACTTATTCAAAGATAGGTCCTCTCGGCGGAGCGAGGGATGACAGTAGTTGTCTGAAGTTGTCTGATGATCTTTACCAAACTTATCGATTGTACGCAGGAATAGGGCCGCGCAGCTCATTCCAAATTTCGTCGCAAGCCTTGACTACGTCCTCAGACAGCGACCCTTCTTCGCAAGCGACAAGGTTCTCTGCCAGTTGCTCAGGTTGGGATGCTCCCAGAATCACGCAATCACTCGCGGTGTGATGCAGCAGCCAGTTCAGAGCCAGACTCACCAGCGAACGACCGGCTTTCTGTCCGATCGATTGGAGCTTTTCGACCGCTGCAAAATCCTCAGGATGCCAATAGCGGTCCTGGTACAGCTTATTGCTGTCAAAGCGTGTGCCCGGCGTGACCGTCTGAATATGATGCTTGCCGGTGAGCAGGCCGCCGGCGAGTGGGTTGTAGACGACGTTCGAAAGCCCAAAGTGCTTCGTCATCGGCAACCATTCCTGCTCGATGCCGCGCGCCAGCAGGTTATACATCGGCTGAGTGATGACCGCTGGCTTGTAGCTGTTCTTCTCAGCGATGTTCAGCATTTCGCATTGCTGCCAGGCAGCGTAGTTGGACGTGCCGGGATAACGAATCTTGCCTTGCCCGACGAGGAACTCCAGCGCTTCCAGCGTTTCTTCAATTGGAACCGAGTAATCGGGGAAGTGCAGATAGTAGATGTCGACGTAGTCGGTCTGAAGCCGTTTTAAGCTCTCATCAATCGCTCGATAAATCGCCTTTTTGGAGAGTCCACTCTCGTCTGGTCCTTCTCCCATTTTGAAGCGAACCTTGCTGGAGAGGATCTGCTTGTTCCGCTTCCCCTTCAGTGCTTCTCCTAGCATGCTTTCCGCGACGCCAACCTGATACATGTTGGCGGTGTCGAAGAAATTCATTCCGGCATCAATGCATTGGTCGACCATGCGATTGCACGTCCGCTGGTCGGCGGGTTTGCCGAAGGTCATGGTGCCAAAGCAAAGTTGTGAAATCTTGAGTTCGGTTCGATTAAGCTGCTTGCACTTCATCGTGCCGTAGTGCTCTCTTTCCGGTATTGAATTGCGGCTCTGGCTTGCTTGAAGATAGATTGTGCTCCAATCCTGAGACAGGCAACATCGTTGCCGCAGAAAAGAATGTCAACGCCCTGATCGGCCCAGAACTGCACGTCAGGCAGCGGACTGCCAACGGCGATCAACTTTCCGTACTTCCGTGCGCTGCGAATACATGTCTGCGCCGCCTCAACCACTTTGGCGTGCGTTGTCTGTCCTGGTACTCCGAGACTTGACGACAAATCGGCAGGTCCCAGGAAGATGTCAACGCCCGGAATGGCGCACAGCTCATCGGCGCGCTGAACCGCTTCATTGGTTTCAATCTGGATCATCAGGCTGAGTTCCGCATTCAGTTTCTGTTGCGCCTGCGGCAGACTCTCCACCATGCCGTAATCCAGAGCGCGCGGGACGCTGAAGTATCCGCGTGCACCGTCAGGACGAAAGCGAGCGTGCTGAATAAATTCTTGAACGATCTCAGGTGAATCGGCCATCGGGAGATCCATGATGTCGGGACCACACTCCGCCGCCTTCAAGACGTTCTCGCGACGGTTGTCTGGAATGCGAATCATGGTGAGCATGCCGGTCCCCGACGCGATGCGGCAAAGGTCGGCGGCTTGAGCGAACGTGATGAAGGCATGCTCCAGCTCGATCCAGAGCACACGAAAGCCGAGCTTGGCGGCGATCTCGACAAAGATCGGATCGTAGAAATAAGCAGCAATTCCTAACAGCGGTCCACCTTCTTTCACAGCGCGGCTAAGTCGCGACATCAGTTAGCTCCGGAAGTCAGATGATCGCATCTGCACTATTTGGTGATGTGTCCAGCATTCCGTTCTGAAACTGTCATCCCTCGCGCGCTCTTTGCGCCTCGCTCGAAATCTTGGTTAGCACAGAACATCTGGCTGCGGAGCGAGGGATGACAGTACGCTTAGTCAGGACCATGTTTAACAAATCCCATTGATCAATCATTGTCACGTACCGCGGAGTGACAAGCTGCGTACGAATTGATAATGTTCGAGGCGTGCCATTCACGTTTCATTCAGCACAACTCGATATTGAGGATCGAGCAATGCAGAGAATACAAGATAAACCCGCGACCCTCTCCTAAATGACCGAACAACGCTGGTTGCGGATTCTCTCTGTCTCATTTGTGATGTACACGATCTCGTACATCGATCGCACGAATGTTTCCATGGGGCTACCGGCGATGAGCGCCGAACTTCACATGGACCCCCGCCAGGCAGGGGATGCGGTGGGAATTTTCTTCTGGGGATACTTGCTCCTGCAAATGCCCGCCGGGCACTTGGCGCAGCACTGGAGCGCTAAGCGAGTTGTTGCAATTCTGCTGGTGGCTTGGGGGCTGTGCTCAGTCGCGACTGGGCTTGTACAAACGGCAACGCAATTCTGGGTGATGAGGCTGGTGCTGGGACTCGCCGAAGGTGGCGTCTGGCCGGCGGTTCTGGTTCTTGTCGCACATTGGTTCCCACGCGCGGAACGTGCGCGGGCAAACGCCTATTGGATGATGTGCCTGCCGCTTTCGGTCGTGATCTCCTCGCCGCTGTCCGGCTGGCTGCTCATGCATTGGAACTGGCGGGTGCTCCTGATTGTCGAAGGTGCATTGCCCTTCGCCTGGCTGCTCGTCTGGCTCATGACCATCGATGACTTTCCGAAACAGGCAAAGTGGATCTCGACTGAGGAGCGTGAGTACCTCGAAAAAACGCTGGCGATCGAAGCTGCTGATACCAAGCCTCAGGTGCGGGTGAGTTATATGGCAGCGCTGTTGTCGCCACAGGTTTTGATTCTCACCGTGATCTACTTTCTGCGCAACTTCGGCAGTTATGGTTCGCTCTTCTGGCTGCCAACCGCGATAGGCAAAGCGAAGAAGCTCAGTGATCTAACTCTCGGAAACGTAATCACGATTCCGTACGTCTTGGCAGCTATCCTGATGGTGATCGCAGCCAAGAGTTCTGACAAAACGGGAGAGCGGCGTGCGCACATGAGTCTCACGTTCATCGTTTCTGGAGCGTCGTTCCTGGGAGCGTTAGTGACTCAGGGTTCTCCGTTCCTCTCGTTTTCGCTGATTAGCCTGGCGGTGGCGGCTGTATACGCATCGTTAGGTCCATTTTGGGCATTGCCAACCGAGACGTTGCCACCCAAGGTTGTCGCAACGGCGATGGGGCTGATTAATGCGATCGGGAATCTCGGCGGATACTTTGGTCCGGTTGTCGTCGGACATTTCCTCAAGCAATCGGGCGGATTTGTTTACGGATTTGGGAGTCTCGGCATCGCACTGATCATCGCGGCTGGAATGTCGTTTATGCTGCGTCCCGCGAACCCGGCTGTGGCTGTAACGGGGAGTTCTTGAGGAGGAACGGATGAAAGGACCAACGCGCTGTTTGTTTGTCGCGTCCAGAAGGGTTTAACGGCCAGATATCCTTCGCGGTCTGAGTTGTTGCCTTCCGTTTCCGCCGTGACCTCCGTGTTCCATTTTAGGATTCTGCATGTCTAAACCAAAAGGCCTTGATAACGGCCTAACAAATTACGGCGATCGGGAGTTTTCGCTCTACCTGCGCCGATCGTTTGCACGCTCGATGGGGATCTCCCAAGAGCTGCTCGGCAAGCCGGTAGTCGGCATCGCAGTTTCCGGCAGCGGGTTCAACAACTGTCATCGCACGATGGACGAGCTGACGGCGGCGGTCTCTCGCGGAGTACTTGCTGCTGGTGGATTTCCTGCGACGTTCCCCACTATCTCACTCGGAGAAGTTTTCCTGAATCCCACCAGCATGATGTTTCGCAACCTCATGTCGATGGACGTGGAGGAGATGATTCGCGCGCAGCCGATGGATGCGGTTGTGCTTATCGGCGGATGCGACAAAACGGTTCCGGCCCAGCTCATGGGCGCAGCATCGGCAGGCAAGCCGGCGATTCAGCTCGTGACTGGTCCAATGATGACCGGCAGGTATAGAGGAGAGCGTTTGGGCGCATGTACGGACTGCAGGCGTTTCTGGGCAAAATATCGCGCCGGAGAGGTAAGTGAAAGTCAGGTTTCGGAGGTAGAAGGGAACCTTGCCGTTACTGCAGGTACGTGTGCCGTAATGGGAACCGCAAGTTCGATGGCATGCGTAGCCGAGGCTCTCGGTATGTCACTGCCAGGGACGGCGGCGATTCCCGCAGTGCATTCCGCGCGTATGGTTGCTGCGGAAGAGACCGGCAGGGCCGCCGTGCGTTTGACCCAGCAGCCAATCACAGCGGACCAGATCATTACTCGACAATCGGTAGAAAATGCATTGCGCGTCTTACTCGCGATCGGCGGATCGACGAATGCCATCATCCATCTCACAGCTATCGCTGGAAGGCTGGGCATTCCACTCTCCCTGGCTCGCCTGAACGAACTATCAGATGAAACTCCTGTTCTCGTTGACCTGAAGCCAGTTGGCGAAGGCTACATGGAAGACTTCTATTCGGCAGGAGGACTAGGCGCAGTCCTGCGCGAGCTGCGCTCGTTGCTGCATCTCGATTGCCTCGGGGTTGATGGACGCACACTACGTGCGCGACTGGGCGATGCCGAACTATGGGTAGATAGGAGAGTCATTCATCCTTTTGCAGAGCCGATATCTGCGGCCGGGGGCATTGTCTCGCTCCAAGGTAGTCTTGCTCCGGAAGGCGCAATTCTCAAGAGAGCGGCGGCGACCCCATTGCTCTTTGAGACTGAAGGTCGAGCCGTGGTGTTTGAGAATCTCGACGATATGGCACAGCGGATCGACAATCCGAATCTTGATGTGCGGCCGGACGACATCCTCGTCCTCAAAAACGCGGGACCTCTCGCGGCAGGAATGCCGGAAGCGGGTTACCTTCCTATTCCGGCAAAGCTTGCGCGTGCCGGAGTAAAAGATATGATTCGCATCTCAGATGCGCGCATGAGCGGCACAGCATACGGCACGATCGTTCTTCACGTTGCTCCTGAAGCGGCGGCGGGCGGACCGCTGGCGATTGTGCGAGATGGAGATCGAATCGCGCTGTCCGTGGCCAGGAAAAGAATCGATTTACTAGTACCTGAAGAAGAGCAGAAGCGGCGGTTGGCTTCGTGGAGACCCCCAGCTCAGCCAGAGCGAGGATATGCGGCTCTATATCGACGTAGCGTACTGCAGGCGCCACAGGGGTGCGACTTCGACTTCCTCAAGCCAGACACTAAGTCGACATAAGTCTCTGCGACGTATCCATCCTCTCACAGCGAACCATGTTCGCTGATACTACGAATCGCAAGCAGAAATCAACAAAATTTCCTCTTTGGGAAGGGAAGTCAACGATCGGATAGGAAGAGACGCAAAGACGAACAAAGGATTGAAAAGGCAAAATACGCTGTTTTTCGCTGTTCCGCAGCGCGCCTCCAAGAGCTAGATCTTTCGAACGAATTCTCACTCGAAGAGTTGCGGGAATTTATCCGTCGTTCATACGTCTCTTTTTCGAAAAATACGCTGTTAAATACGCTGTTCTGGCTGAAGCGCTTCTAGAGCGTTTTAATGACTGTCGCGCGGTACATACGCGCCGCTGCCGCCGGGAAGAAAATCCAGATCAGCCCCGCGGTCCGCCTGCATTACATGATCGAAGTAAAGTTTGTAGTACCCGCGCTCGAAGACGGGCTGTGGCGGTTTCCATCGCTGCTTGCGTCGGGTTAACTCGTCGTCCGCAACCTTCAGATGAAGTTTGCGCGCCTCAACGTCTAAGTCAATGACATCGCCATTTTCGACCAGAGCCAGCGTGCCACCCGCAGCGGCTTCGGGCGAAACATGCAGCACTACGGTGCCAAACGCTGTACCGCTCATGCGCGCGTCGGAGATGCGCACCATGTCGGTGATCCCTTTTTTCAAGATCTTTGGTGGAAGCGGCATATTGCCCACCTCGGGCATTCCCGGATAGCCCCGCGGGCCGCAATTCTTTAAGACCAAAACCGAACTCTCGTCGACATCGAGGTCAGGGGCGTCGATACGCTCGTAGAAGTGTTCGATGTTGTCGAAGACTACTGCCCGTCCACTGTGCTTCATCAGTTCGAGAGTAGCGGCGGAGGGTTTGAGCACCGCGCCATTCGGGCAAAGATTGCCGCGTAGAACTGCAATCCCGCTGTGATCCCGAAACGGATCTTTGGCCGAGCGGATCACTTCCCGGTCGAAACACTCGGCTTCGGCCACGTTCTCGCCCATGGTCTTTCCATTCACTGTAAGCGCATCGCGATGGATAAGATCTCCGAGTTCGCGGATCAAGGCCGGCAGTCCGCCTGCATAGTAGAAGTCTTCCATCAGGTACTTGCCGGAAGGCATCAGGTCCAGCAGACACGGAACGTTGCGCCCGAGCGTGTCCCAATCGTGCAGAGTGAGGTCTACGCCGATGCGCCCAGCGATGGCGAGCAGGTGGATCACCGCATTCGTTGATCCACCGATGCCCCCCACAACGCGAATTGCATTCTCGAACGCCTTGCGCGTGAGGATCTTCGACATGCGCAGATCCTCCTTCACCATTTCCACGATTCGGCGGCCGGCCGTGTGAGCCAGGGTGTAACGGCGTGAATCAACTGCTGGGATCGCGGCATTGGTGGTTAGTCCTATGCCCAATGCTTCAACAACGCAGGCCATGGTCGACGCGGTTCCCATGGTCATGCAGTGGCCGGCCGAGCGGCTCATGCAGGCTTCGGCAGCCATGAAGTCGCACATGCTCATTGCCCCGCAGCGCACATCTTCGCTGAACTTCCACACATCAGTGCCGGAACCAATATCTCGCCCGCGAAACTTGCCGTTCAGCATTGGGCCGCCGGAAAGCATGAGCGACGGCAAGTCGCAACTGGCAGCGCCCATGAGCAGTGCAGGCGTGGTCTTGTCGCAGCCAGCAAGCAGCACGACTCCGTCGACCGGGTTCGCGCGGATCGACTCCTCGACATCCATGCTCACCAGATTGCGGAACAGCATGGTCGTCGGACGCATGAGAGTTTCGCCCAACGACATCACTGGGAACTCGAGCGGAAAGCCTCCCGCTTCGTAAACTCCGCGCTTCACGTGATCAGCGATTTTGCGAAAATGCGCGTTGCACGGAGTCAGCTCCGACCAGGTGTTGCAGATGCCGATCACCGGGCGTCCGTCGAATAAGTGATCCGGCAGGCCCTGATTCTTCATCCAACTGCGATGGATGAACCCATCGCGGTTACGCAAACCAAACCAGGCTGCACTACGCAACTTCATAAATGCAGGTCCTCCAGCAGAGGTTCAGATCAGAATTCTCCACGAGATAGTTTTAGCAGCATCTGAGAAACGCCGTACAAGGCTTCTAGCTCGATGGTCGCGAGATCGATTCTTGCGACCGTAAAGCTCCTGCCAGAATACGTCGTAGGGCCTCGAGCAGAGCCGTTTCAGCTTGGTGCGGGGTGATGATCGTTGCTGCGATCCGCATTCGAGACAGAGCATTTTGCCAAGCCTCTGATATCGCCGAGTGTCCCACCAGCGTAACTCGCGCGTCTGGAGCAAGGGCCCCGCGAGCGATCAACGCGTCTAGGTCCGATGCAATGAACGCTCCAACAACGAACGCGAGGCGATGCTCCGGGGTGCCTTGACGCGCGAGGTCAAGTAGCCGCGTACAAAACAAAGCACGGGCAAGACCCGACCGGCGATGTTCTTCCATCCCGGCTTCGATCCATTCTGGCGATAGTCTTTGTGGTCTTTCGCCCGGTAATGAGCCCGTGAGAACGGTGTGTGACTGCACGGCGTGGATCAACTCACCAGAGAGCGACGTGACGCTCGATTGAACTCTCCCGTCGCCGTCGAGTTGAATGGCTTTCCAATGCGATCCGAAATTCATAACAATTGTTGGCGGCGTAACCATTCCAAGAGCCACAATGCCGGCACAGAGTGTCTCCTCACCGCGCATAACGTCTCCTTGATTGATCGACGTCAGATCTGCGCTCATGGGTCCAGAGCGAACGCCGGGAACAAGAAGCATGGGGAGATCGAATATGTCAGGGAAGTAGTGCCAACGAGCCGCAGCGGTGAGCTCTGCAATTCCTGTCGGAGGCTGAATGTGCGGCACCTCTACGAGTCCTAAATTAGAGCCGATCATTCCGGCAGCCACGATGTATTTGGGCGCACAAGATTTGGCACCGCGGTCAGCCTCATAGAGCAATTTCGTGACTAGCCCTCTCAAGTCTCTGGTGATCTCTTGGCGGCCGTCGCGTGCAGCGTCGCGAATTCCCATCAAGTCACTTACGCTGGCGACGATTTGTTCGTCACACATCAGCCACACACGAGTGTTAGTCGTGCCCAGGTCGACACACACAGCGCAAAGATTTCTCTGATCTCTCGAGGCGTTTGTCACTCCTTCGATCCCTCTCGCGTTCCTGCAATATACGTCAGCACTCTCTGATCGGTATCGCCAGGCGAAAACGTTCGTGTTCGCAGCTGGCAGAGACGCGGTTACGCTAAGTCTCTTTGGATGGCTTGCGTTGTAAGATGTGCTCGCAATGAGGATTGAGCGAGCGGCGCTGCTGTATATCCGCGTGCATGAGCGCGACAACGTAGCCATCGTCGTCGATCCCGACGGACTGCACCTCGGAACGCAGCTTCCCTCCGGTCTCACCCTGCGTGACAGCGTCCCTCAGGCGCACAAAATCGCACTGAAAGACATAGAACTGGGTGCACCAGTTCTTCGTTACGGCCAAACGATCGCTTTCGCGAAGCGGGCGATTGAAGCGGGATCATGGGTTCGGGAAGACTTCCTCAATGTGCCACCGCCGCCTCTACTCGATTCATTACCTCTCGCGACGGCGACTCCGGCGCCACGACCTGCGCTGACCGGCTACACGTTCGATGGTTTTCGCAATCCCAATGGCAGCGTTGGAACGAAGAACATCCTCGGCATTACTACGACCGTGCAGTGTGTAGCGCCGACCGTGGAGTATGCCGTCCAAAGAATTAAGAACGAGCTGCTTCCACGATTCCCGAATGTGGACGATGCCGTCGCTATTACTCATACGTACGGTTGTGGAGTCGCCCTCGAAGCGCCGGGAGCAGAAATTCCCATTCGCACCCTGCGGCACATCGGTACGCACGCCAATCTTGGAGCAGCTCCACTGGTTGTGAGCCTTGGATGCGAGAAGCTCCAGCCCGACCGACTGTTCCCTAATCACGGCCTCGCACGTTTGCCCATCCTCGAAACTGACCCACTCGTGATCCGCATGCAGGACGAGCGTGGATTTTCCGGAGTCGTGGCCACGATATTGCGCGCCGCCGAGAAGCGGTTGGAGCAACTGAATGGCCGCCGGCGTGAAACCGTTCCTGCATCGGAGCTGGTTGTAGGACTGCAATGCGGAGGCAGTGACGCATTCTCCGGAGTAACCTGCAACCCGGCGGTTGGATTCGCGGCTGATCTGCTTGTGCGCGCTGGAGCAACGGTCATATTTTCGGAGGTCACGGAAGTTCGCGATGCCGTGCATCTGCTCACGCCGAGGGCGGCTAACACGCAGGTCGCCCTCGACTTGATCCGAGAAATGCGCTGGTACGACGACTATCTTGCCCGAGGCGCAACCGACCGGACTGCCAATCCCACGCCAGGCAACAAACGCGGAGGCCTTGCCAACGTGGTGGAGAAGGCGCTTGGGTCGATTGCCAAATCGGGAACCTCGGCTCTGGCGGCAGTCGCCGGCCACGGAGAGCGCGTATGTGCCAAGGGGCTGGTATTTGCGGCCACGCCGGCTAGCGACTTCATCTGCGGAACGCAGCAGCTAGCCTCTATGAACCTTCACATCTTCACCACAGGTGAAGGCAGTCCCTACGGCTTAGCCATGGTTCCGGTGATCAAGGTGTCGTCTCGTACTGCACTCGCAGAACGCTGGCCCGACCTCATCGATATCGACGCCGGCCGCATCGCGACCGGTCTTGCCACAATCGAAGATGTGGGCTGGGAGATCTTCAGACTTGTGCTGGATGTAGCCAGTGGCCGAAAGAAGACCTGGACAGAACATTGGGGGCTGCACAATGCTTTGGCACCATTTAATCCTGGGCCTGTAACATAAGCCTGTCCTGCGTTTGAGGCGGCATGCCCCTTCGCTATTTCCCGGGGCTTTATCTGCACCGCACTTTTTTCTGTAAACCATTGCGCAGTTCCTTTCGTTATATCCCTAGAAAGATATGAATGCCCAACAGGCAAGCAGAGGCGCCGCAGAATGAAGATCCTTTCCTTCCTCACCGCTGCATCTATGACGTTGTTCCTCGCGCTCTCCGCCGGAGCGTTGCGAATGCAGACACCTGCACCTTCGGGGAAGGCATCTGCGACTGCTGCCAAGCCGGCGGCGACAAGTGAGGAGGATCTCGCCGTCACGCGGGAACAGTTGTTTCGGCTCCTGCGTATGAGTCCAAAGTTGACGATGGTGGTGGCGCGCGATCCTTCTCTCCTGGGAGACGAGGAATACGTATCTCGCAATAATCCCGGGTTGGCCCAATTTCTTCAGGCGCATCAGGAGGTCGTCCGCAATCCTGAGTTCTATTTATTTGCCAACTTGATGGATGGAAGGGGCAGAAATCGCGAGTTCCGACTGGAACGAGCAGTGTGGCCCGAGTTCAATCAAGGAGATCCTGGTAGAGATCAAGCTAATCTGGCTGGATTTGCGGCCCTCATGGTATTTCTCTGCATTCTAGGTTCGCTGCTGTGGCTCACGCGCGTCCTGCTCGAGAACCGTCGTTGGACAAAAGTCTTTCATCAACAGAACGAAGCTTATAACAGGCTGCTCGAGAAGTTTGGTTCGAGCGAGGACGTGCTTGCATACATGCGTTCCGATTCAGGAAGGAGGCTGCTGGAGTTTCCAGCGATTCCAACCGGCCTCGGCTCGGGATTGGGCTGGAACAATCCTATCGCCCGTGTGCTCACTCCTCTTCAGTTCGGCATCGTGCTTACCTTGGTGGGGTTGGGATTCTTCCTTCTAAAAGCGAGGGGCGACATCGAAGGTCCACTGTTCATGTTTGGAGTGCTCGCTCTCGCTGTGGGCCTCGGACTTATCATATCAGCGGGCATTTCATGGGCCATGGCACGGCATTTGGGTCTGCTGCACGCCAAGGACGCCAATCCAAGCCCTTCTGCGTCGGAGTCGCAATAACCAGAGCATCGAGATGAAGACAAGATCTATGACATGGGAAAACGCGATTCCGGATGTCGCAGCAGCAGATTCCGCCGAATCTGCGGCTCTGCCAATGGACCACGAGACCTTCGCAGCCTTTTATGAGCGCACAGCTCGCCCACTTTGGGCGTATCTGACACGAGTTTCAGGCAACTCTGCCCTTGCCGACGATCTGTTGCAGGAGAGCTATCTCCGGTTCCTCGGCGCCAAGATTCCAGATGGGGAAGTAGCCTGCCGTCATTATCTGTTTCGCATTGCGACGAATCTGTTGCGGGATCATTGGCGCAAGCCGCGGCCTGCGCGCGTGGACGAAATTCCAGAAGAGAACCTGGTTGCGGTATCTCCATCCCCCTCAGATCATATTGACGCTCAAGCGGCGGTAGCATCTGTCTTTCCGCGCATGCGGCCGAGAGAGCGGCAACTGCTCTGGCTTGCGTATGCCGAAGGGTCGAGTCATCGAGAGATTGCACAGATTACTGGATTGGCTGAGACTAGCATCCGCTTGCTATTGTTTCGGGCAAAGCATAAGTTGGCCCGCCTGCTTCGCCAACGAGGGCTGCAGCCGTGGGGGAATTCATAATGTTCAAGAGCTGCCCACAAGAGAACGAAGTTGCGATCAGCGTGCGCGAAGGACGATGGCCAATCGCATGCGATCCTGCGCTGCGCGCGCACGTCGAGCAGTGCCGTCAGTGCAGCGACTTTGCGGTTATGGCACTGGCGCTGTGCAATGCACGTGCTGCGGCGGCTGGAGATGCGGTGCTGGCATCCCCTGGTCAGCTCTGGTGGAAGGCACAGTTGCGCCGCCGTAACCGCGACCTTCAACGAGTGTCAGCACCAGTAAGTCTTGCTGGAGTGATCGCAATGACCGTTTCCGTGCTAGCTGCACTCGGTCTCGTGCTCTGGCAACATGCGCAAATGGCAGCTTGGGTATCTGAGGTCACAGCTGCTCGCGGCTGGGACGGATTTGGGTTGGATTGGGTTTTACCGAGCACCGCCAGCTGGATGCCGATCTTGTTGATCGTCGGGATGGGAACCCTGGTTTTGTTCGGCATGCTGGTGCTGTATCTCGCCATGCAACATGAGTAGCCACCGCGAAAATTTTTTTAAAATTGCTGCCAACATCTATCTCGTTGCGCCGTCTTTACGGGATGAGCGCGCTTCCGATGCGGTCATCGACCGAGTGATGAAAATTGATCGTCGCAAGGCGTAACCATTGCGGCACTGGTGGGTAGTCAACTGATGGAGGCCGTTCCGATGTGGAACGAGAATTCGAAGAACGCGCAGTCCACGTTGCCCGAGAGGAAGCGTGTAGCCGCTCCCACCGAAGGACACCTTCATCCCGGCTGGCAAGCGATGATCCAGTTTTGTCGCGAGATGGGGTACGGAGAGATCGCGTGCATCAAGATCTACGATGGAGTGCCGGTCTCGGCTGAGGTGGTGACAAAGAAAATTCGCTGGTGTTGATCTGAACTAGTCCGGCCGACCATGACAACTGGAGGCCGCCTGGTGCCTGAGGTTTTAGGCAACAGGCGGCCTCCTTTTCTTTGTTGGCAAAGACGTCCGCCGTGGCGGACTAGGTCTTTGCCCAAGAAGGAGGGATCATGTTATCGAGGGCAATCGTTAAGGCTTTATTCGCGCTCACGTCCGCATGTCTCGCAGCCCAAACTCCCACGAACATTGATCGCCTGCTTGAGCGGGCGCAGTCTGGACATGTAGAAGATCAGCTCAAATTGGCAAATGCATTTCGATCTGGCTTGGGTGTTCCGCAGAACGCGATAGAGTCGGCGAGATGGTTCCTGAAGGCGGCTAACGCCGGAGATCCCGGGGCTCAGACCACAATCGGCTACTCATACTTTCACGGTTTGGGAGTGCCGCAGGACGAAAAAGAGGCATTCAAGTGGATCCAGCGCGCGGCTAGTAGTGGCTATGCGCCGGCAGAATTTGATTTGGCCAATTTGTACATTGGAGGCCGTGGAGTGCGCCAGGATTCGGCAGCCGCTTTGGATTGGTTAACAAAGGCTACACGACAAGGATTCGCGCCTGCCCAGGTCAATATGGGACTTCTCTACACGCATGGACATATCGTTGAACTCAACCCGGCCGCGGCGGTGAACTGGTTTAGAAAGGCTGCGAGACAGCACGATGCCGCGGGCGAGTTTCTTCTCGGCCTGGCATATGAATTGGGCAGCGGCGTTAGCCAGGATGCGTCTCAAGCGCTTCAATGGCAGGGCAAGGCAGCCGCTCAAGGCCTCCCGGAAGCCGAGGTTCATTTAGGGAATCTGTATCAAAAGGGAACAATTGTTCCACGGGATGCAGGCCAGGCGATTGCCTGGTATGATCGGGCGGCAGAAAAGGGATGTCCTGCAGCGTATCTGAGTTTGATGAGGATCTATACGGATCCTGTAAGGGCAAATCCCGAACTGGCATACTACTGGGCCCTGGTTGTGTCACGGGCATTGCCCTCGGAAGCCGTGACATTGTCCCCGGAGTTCCTGGCCGGCCTTCGACGCGGAGTTTCTCCGGAAACTATTCAACGCGTTGAGACTCAAGTTGAGGACTGGATGCGGAAGCATCCGACCGCGATTCCATCATTCGACTTCTTCGAATTGCCCGAAGATTCGGCTCGTCTTCTACGGAAATGAGGCTGCGTCTTGCCCAAAGCCTTCCGATATGCAGCAGGCTGCCTTGCGACGTCCGGTTGCTGGGCGAACCGATTTGTGCAAAGGCGAGCCTGAGCAACTGTTGCGGAAAAAACCGCGCTCATGGCTGAACGACGGCATTCGGATCGGGTCTCTATCGAACAGTCGAAAACTTACGGACACCCAGGGCGATCGGCAATCCGACGCAGAACATGTGAATGACTATGCCGATGATCATCATCTTCACGGAAAAGGGAGACCTCCTGGCGGCGGAAAGCGGGATGACGACGCGCTGCATGAAGAAATACACCGCGATCCCGTAAAGGAATCCAGCAGTAATAGCATGCTCCGTGAGGAACGAAATGAAGCGGCTGGCGACGAAGTAAACAGTAGCCGCGCCAAACGCAATCACGAAGTGGAGGAACAGACCCAGGGCTGCGGTCGGGAGTCCACCCTGCCGTGCACTTGAGCCTAGCACTCCAGTAGCGATGCCCTGCAGAATGGCGATCGGCTTGGCGCCGAAGAAGCCGTAGACAACGAACGCGGCGGTGATGTCGCATATGCCGCAAAACAACCCTCCCGCCAGTATCGCCAGCGGAGCGCTCGGTTTGCGTATTGGAAATGCCGTGGCGGTTGCGCTCATTAGTCCTCCGAAGTCGAATTTCCTTTAACGTCTGACGGTTCAGATGGGGAGACATCACACAACAAATCGCGTTGGCCCGCAACCCCGATTGACATTTTGTAGGGACTAGCCGTTGTAATCCTCAAAATCGTTCCACTCGGAGTGCCCCCAGTGAGTTCAAATGCATGCCTTGGAGCGATGTCCCATGAGGCAGAAGAAGCTATGGATGTTTGTGGTGGTTGCAGGGGTGCTATGGCCGACGGGCTGCATGAAAGATGTGCACAAGTCAGGCATTGCCGCGGAAACGTCGTCGCCCTCCGCGATTTCCGTGGCGGTCCAGCAATTCACCGACTCCACCGTTCCAACTCGCGGCCCTGCAGAATCGGAGCCGATTCCGCGCAACTGGCCGGAGCCCACAACGGTGCCTTCCCTGCCCGGGAACGGACTGGCACGGCATCCGATGCTGTATGCGGGAGAGGAGTACAACACAATCTTTCTCGTGAAAGACGGCAAAGTCGTCTGGACCTATTCGGCCGGCAAACGTGGCGAGATCGACGACGTCTGGCTGGAGACGAACGGCCACATTTTGTTCGCGAACCAATTTGGTGTGACAGAGATAACGCCGAAGAAGGAGGTTGTGTGGCACTACGATCCGCCGCCGGGAACCGAGGTCCACACCTGCCAGCCAATTGGGCTCGACAAAGTCTTTCTGGTCCAAAACGCCCTTCCGCCGAAGCTGATGATCATCAACAAGAAGAGCAATTCAGTCGAGGTTGAGCACGAACTGCCGGCTGAGAGCCTCACAGATCCAAAAACGATTCATCCCCAGTTTCGCCGTGCCCGCGTCACGGCCAGTGGCACGTACCTCGCTTCATTCCTGAAGATGAATAAGGTCGTCGAGTTCGACAAGGACTTCAAGCCGATCTGGACTTACGAGATTTCCAGCCCATGGGACGCGATCCGCCTTCACAACGGCAATACACTCATCACCGACGAGCGCGAGAAGCTCGTGCGCGAGGTGAATCCAAAAGGGGAACTGGTGTGGGAGTTTTCGAAAGCAGATCTGCCCCCGGAAATTGTGTTTCACAACATTCAGACGGCCGACCGCTTGGCTAATGGCAACACGGTGATCTTTAGCTCGACCGGAGGCACCAAGCGCGAGGATCGTCCCAACATAATTCAGGCGGTCGAGGTGACGCCTGACAAGAAAGTCGTCTGGGTTCTGCAGGATTGGAAGAACCTGGGACCGGCAACAACCGCGCAGTTTCTCGATCAGCCCGGTATTCCCGAGCGGCCTGGAGATTTACAGCACTGAGAGATAGGAGCTTCTGGTGGGCCCGGAGGGATTCGAACCCCCAACCAAGGGATTATGAGTCCCCTGCTCTGACCGTTGAGCTACAGGCCCATGACTTGCACTATCAGTCTCGCACAAGCCAGATAGTCGCACCATCGTGAGTGACCGAGCCCTAGGCCGAAAGCAAGTTTTCGCCACGAAGATCACGGAGGTACCGAGAAATAAAAAATCAACCACAAAGGGCACGAAGTATCACGAAGGAAAAACGTGGAAAGGGCTTCTCCCCTTCGTGTCCCTTGTGGTTTCACCCGATTGCATGTTGGGCCGGGAAGGGCGCGAGGGCGGCTGCCCCACGAGACCAAGCATCACCTTCCCTAGCCATTTCGGTGTATGCTTGGGCCGCCAAATAACGGGGAACCCACAATGACCCAAACCTTCGCCATTGGTATCGGCGGCGCTGCTGGTCAGGGTGTGGCGACGCCAGGCGACATCTTCGCGAAAATCTTCAGTCGTCGCGGCCTCCACCTGAACGCCTACAACGCCTATCAGTCCATTATTCGCGGCGGGCACACGTTTCTAACCATCCGCACAGGTCCCGACAAGGTTACCAACATGGGTGACCGGATCGATCTTCTGATTCCGCTGAACCAGGACACGATGGATCGTCACTTTGGTCTGCTCAGTGCCGGAGCCGCATGCATTTACAACAGCGATACGATCAAGCCCGGATCGGCCGCGGACGGCGTGCAACTCTGTCCGCTTCCCGTTTCGAAGCTAGCAGACATTAGCCGCAACAAGGTGGCGCAGAACACTCTGGCCGTGGGCGCGGGACTAAACATGATGGGGATCGGCTTCCAGGCGCTGGAGACGATGCTTACCGAGCAGTTCAAGAAGAAGGGCGATGCGGTGGTGGCGGAGAACGTGGCTATCGCTCGTACTGGCTATGACTATGCCTCGGAGAACTTCAAGCCCTTTGATCCGCCGGTGCCGATGACCGAGAACCGCTATGCGGTGCTCAGCGGCAACATGGCCTTGGCGATGGGCGGCGTGGCCGCTGGAGTGAAGTTTTACTGCGCTTATCCGATGAGTCCGTCCACTGGCGTTCTGCATTGGATGGCCTCGCATGCGCGCAAAGCAGGCGTGATGGTTCGCCAGGTGGAGGACGAAATCGGCGTCGTTAACATGGCCATCGGCGCCGCGCACGCCGGCGCGCGAGCGATGTGCGCGACCTCAGGCGGCGGATTCGCGTTGATGAGCGAGGGGCTTGGCATGTCCGCGATGATGGAGACTCCAGTCGTCGTCATCGACTGCCAGCGCGCGGGCCCGTCTACTGGGGTGCCAACAAAAACGGAGCAGGGCGATCTTTGGCAGATGCTCGGCGCTGCGTTTGGTGATTATCCGCGAGTCATCGGGGCGCCTCTCGATATCGGAGACTGCTTCAAGATCATTCCCGAAATCTTCAACATCGCAGATCGCTTCCAGTGTCCTGGCATCGTGCTCTGCGATCTCCTGCTTTCCGAGGGAAGGCTGAGCGTCGATCCGCGCGACCTGAACTTCAATCCTCCGATCGATCGCGGCGAGTTGATCACGAACGGCAATGGCGCAAATGGATCGAATGGAACCAACGGAAACTATCAGCGCTACAAGATCACCGAGAGCGGCGTTTCTCCCCGTGCCATTCCGGGAGTGCCCGGCCATGCCCATACGGCTGCCACTGACGAGCACGATGAAGATGGTGTGCTGATCAGCGACGAGTTCACTAATCCCATCAAACGCCGCGCCATGATGGAGAAGCGCATGCGCAAACAAACGGGGATTGAGGCCGCAGTTTCACCGCCGCATCTGATTGGTCCGCGCGATGCTGAGGTTACGTTGATTGGGTGGGGATCAACTTACGGCGTGATCGGAGAGGCCCGCGAGATGCTGAACGAGCAGGGGATCACGACGAATCAGCTTCAGATTCGCTGGCTCGTGCCGCTGCACGGTGACGCCATTCTCGACATTCTGAAAGATGCTAAGCACACGATCATCGTCGAGAACAACTACAGTGGACAGTTCGCGCGTTACCTGCGCAGCGAGACCAGCTACGTTCCCGATGGGCACATTCGCAAATACGATGGCGAGCCTTTCATGCCGCACCACATCGTCGAGTCGGTGAAGGAACAACTCGCGGGTAAAAGCAAGCTTTCGGTGCCTGCGCACGAAATCATGGTTTAGGAGAAAAGATGATGGCGACCGCAACGTTAACCACCAAGCCGCTAACGATGGCCGACATGAAGGGCAAGGCGGATCCGGACTGGTGTCCGGGATGTGGCGATTTTGGAGTGCTTGCCGCGCTGCAGAAGGCCTTGGTGGAATTGCAGATTCCAACTCACAACATCGTGACCATCAGCGGCATCGGCTGCTCGTCGAACCTTCCGGGATACATCAGCACGTATGGCATGCATACGCTGCACGGACGCGCGCTCGCCGTAGCTACGGGCGTCAAGCAGGCGAACCATGAATTGACCGTGATCGTCACCGGCGGTGATGGCGACGGCTTCGGCATTGGAGGCAATCACTTCGTGCACACGATGCGGCGCAATGTGGATCTGCTCTACATCGTCATGGACAATCAGATTTACGGCCTCACTACCGGCCAGACCTCACCCACCAGCCGGCTGGGCATGAAGACAAAGAGCATGCCGTTCGGTAACATCGAGGCTCCAGTCAACCCAATTACGATGGCCCTCGCTGCGGGCGCGACGTTCATCGCACGCGGCTTCAGCGGCGAACAGAAGCATCTCACGGAACTGATCAAGCACGGCATCGAGCACAAAGGATTTTCGTTTATCGACGTGTTTAGTCCGTGCGTTACGTACAACCTCGACAACACCTACCAGTGGTTCCGTCCCCGGGTAAAGAAGCTCGAAGAAGATACAACCTACGATGCGACGGATTGGACGGCAGCGATGGGGCGATCAATTCTGTGGGGAGAGGAAATCCCAATCGGGAAATTCTTCGAACGGACGGACGTACCGGCGCTGCATGCTGCTGAGCCGGTTCTGAATGATGGTCCGCTGGTCTATCGTGATTTGCGATTGCCTGATGAGGTCACGAAAGGATTCATTCAAGAGCTAATGTAGAGGTGGCAGGAGGCGAAGCACGAACGCGGAAAGAGCCTACCGCTTCTTCAATGCCCTTTTCTGCAGATGCGCTCGCATCTCGCGACCGAACTTCGTGCGATTGAAGCCAAGTTGCTGGAAGATGCCGATAACGTTTCCTGCTGCCCAGTAGAGACTTAATCCCGCCGACAGCTTCCACGTGAAGACGCCCAGCAATAGGGGCATGGTGAACTGCATCATCTTCTGCTGCGCCGGATCCATTCCCGCCTGCGGCGTAATCTGCTGCATCAGGAACATCGACAAAACGAAGAGAATCGTAAGCACGTGGGAAGGACTGGAGAGATCGTGGATCCACAGCCATCCTGACTGCCGCAATTCGATGGCGCTAGCGAGCATCGTGTAGAACGCCCACAGAAACGGTAGTTGCAACAGGTTAGGCAAACAACCGCCCAGCGGATTTACGCCTTCGCGCTTGTAAAGATCCTGTAACTCGCGGTTCTTATCCGCCTGGCGTGGATCGGTGAGTTTATAGCGTTTGTATTTGTCATTGATCGCCGTTACCTGCGGCTGCAGCTTCTGCATCCGCATCGCCGACTTGATCGTGGAGATACGCAACGGCAACAGGGCGACGTTGATGACCACCGTCAGGACGAGGATTGCCCAGCCGTAATTGCCCGTCCAGTGCTCGTAGGTCCAGCGCAGCCAGAGGAAGAGCGGCTTTGCGAAGAACGAGAAGGTGCCGAAGTCAACCAGCTTCTCGAGGGTTGGGCCATTCGGCTGCGGCGAGATGCTGGCCGGCGTCGCATAAGAACGGATCTCGGAAATTACGTCCAAAGCCTTCGGCCCGACGAAAATCCGTTCGCTGGTCGGACTGCCCGGAGTCCCAACCGCGGCTCCTAAAACGGGAACAGGCTCCGTGTCATTCGGGTCCGATTTTTCCGGGTTCTTTGGAATTCGAATCTCGTTATGCAACGTGACTGCAGCGGTATGATCTGGATCGTCGGGAAGGAAAACGGCTGCGAAGTACTGATCGACAGCGCCGGCCCAATTAAAAGGCCCATTGATAGTGGCTCCGCTACTTACTTTCTTTAGCGCGATGCGCTCGACTTTGTCCTCACGAGCGATGTCGACGCGCGCAGCGGCGTAAGAGGGAGCCTCCGTCTCATCGCCAAAGCCTGCTGGCCATGCAGGATAGGCACTTACATATGAACCCTTCTGAGTGACGGATGTTTCAACGCGAACTTCGTAACTGTGGCTGAACGTGAACTTCTTCTTTACGGCAACGTCGCCATCTGAATACTCGAAGGTAAGTGTCTTGTTCTCTACTGAATGGTCTTCAGTTGCCACGAACAGGGCGTCTTTATTCAGCTTTTTGTTCAGTGATTCATCGTAAGTGATCAGCGAGAGCGGATATCCGTGTTGTTGAGCTGCTACCGCGTTCACCAGCTCCAGTGGCTGTCCCTGATCATTCTTGTATTTCTTGAGGATCCAGGACTTCGCCAGACCTCCACGATTATTAAAAGTAATGCGGTAGAGATCGTTCTCGATGACTGTAGAAGCTTCAACTTCGCCTTGTTTCGTTGCGCCCGATGTTGCAGGTATGAGGGCCGAGCTTGTCGGCGTCGATGCGGGTGTTGCCTGAGCCGGGCTCTGCTCCGAAGCCCGCTGGACTTGCTCCTGCCGAGGCGGCGGAGCGGGTGGCTTGTAGTACTTCGAGATGAACTGCTGAGTTATGAAGATGACGACGAAGGTAAGAGCGAAGGTGAGTAGTAGTCGGCGCTCTTGGCCTGGATCTTGATTGGGTGCTTGGAAATCGTTCAACGTAACCTGCCAAAATTTTTGCGAAGCTCTAGGGTCGAAGCTGCTCGTGCCGTGAAGCGTGCGGCACCGGGTCGTATCCGCTCGCTCCGAAAGGATGGCAACGCAGAACTCTGCGAAGCGCAAGCATGCCACCACACCACCAGCCCCGTTCGATCACGGCCTGAGCTGCATATTCCGAACAGCTCGGACTAAAGCGGCACGAATCGCCAAACAGGGGCGAGATCCAGAGTTTGTAGCAGCGAAGCAGTGCTTCGACTGCGTTCTGCCGATTCGCGATCTCAGTGAAGGCGGTTATCACTTGCTACTTCCTTCTGGCGGCCAAGCGTTCCGGTTTAGCCGACCGCGGTTGTCGCTGGGCAGGACGACGATCCTTATCCTTGCCAGGCTCTGCTTTCTGCTCAACTACATCAAATGCGCGAGCAACCTCGGCACACAGCTTCTGAAACTCAATCTCCAGCACAACTCTCTTTGGATTAATCACAACGTCGAGAGGGCGCGTGAGTCGTCCAAGATTCTGAACCGCCGCCGCTCGCACTCTGCGCTTAATACGATTGCGCACTATAGATTTTCCCAGAAATCGCCCCACTGTAATTCCGATCCTCGGTTCCCCAGTGCCTCCTGAGTTGGCGCCCGACGCTTTTCGCACCTCGGCAGGAGTCGATTCTGCCTCGGAGCGCAACAGATAAAAAGCCGTAAGCGATGGAGAAAAATGGCGTTGTCCGCATCGGTACACCACCTCGAACTCAGCGTGCCTGCGTAATCGATGCTCACGGGGAATCGACATCGAGCTTACTTCCTCCACAGGACCTCGCCAGGTTCGCCTTCACAATCGCTTGGAGGATGATAGTTGAGAGGAAAACGCGATCAGAACTCGCGATTACTCGCGGAATCCAGGCTTTACGGAAACCCGCCTGCGCCCTTTTGCGCGGCGTCGAGACAAAACTGCCTGACCGGACTTTGTCTTCATACGAGTCCGGAACCCGTGGGTCTTACTCCGCCTCCGGCGGTTGGGTTGAAATGTGCGCTTCGGCATCGAGCAGTGCACTCCTACTTAAAAATGTTTGCTATGGGCAAACCTTAAGTATATCGGAGCAGTGCGGTTGCGGCAATTCTTGAGCGCGATCACTCAAACCGATGCGGCCTCCCACTTCAGGGGGAGGACAGACAGCAAGTCTCTCGTGCCAGAACAGGTTCACTGATAATTCGCTGTTATTCACTGTTCCTAAAATCAGAATTCGCAGGTTTTGGGGGGAATTCTGTAACTTTGACGTCAAATTCAAAAAATTCGCTGTTATTTTCGCTGTTTTCGACTTGGGGGCCTTCAATCGGCTTGGTCCTATGTTCGTGGCGAGGCACCATGTTTATGCCTTTTTATGCCTTCCGGTCGCTAAAATCCCAGAGTGCACCTCGACGATACGATCGTCGCTGTTTCCACTCCTCCTGGTCGCGGAGGAATTGGCGTTGTGCGGTTGAGCGGGTCCGACGCCCATAGGATCGTTGCTCCACTCCTTCGCTTGCGGCAACCTCTTGAAGCCGGGCATGTCGCAGTCGGAGAACTCATCGACATGCAAACCGCGCAGCGCGTTGACGAAGTAGTTGTCACCTTCTTCAAGAAACCGCATTCCTACACAACTGAGGACGTTGTCGAAATATCGGCTCATGGCTCGCCGGTGGTGTTGGAGTACATCGTTGAGAAGGCGCTGGCAGGCGGGGCGCGCTTGGCCGAGCCCGGAGAATTCACGATGCGCGGATTTCTGCACGGGCGTATCGATCTTACGCAGGCCGAGGCGGTACGCGACCTGATCGAGTCCCAGACCCTGTTCCAAGCCAAGATCGCTGCACAGCAACTTGAAGGCGCACTCTCCCGCCGCATTAAGCCGGTAAAGAAACAACTCGTCGATCTGATTGCGCTTCTCGAAGCGGGCATCGATTTTGCCGAAGACGATGTCTCCGTGCTTCCGGATGATCGAATTCTTGCCGCAATTTCCCAGATCCGTCCGCCACTTGAAGCTCTCTCGCAGTCATTTGCCTATGGTCGGGTAGTGAATGAGGGACTGACGCTTGCGATTGTCGGTAGACCAAATGTTGGCAAGTCGAGTTTGTTCAATCGGCTTGTGGAGCGGGAGCGCGCCATCGTCACTGCGGTTCCCGGGACCACTCGCGATCTCGTCACGGAGACCGTCTCGATTGCCGGCATCCCCATCCGGCTAATCGACACTGCCGGCATACGCAGTAATGCCGATGAGGTAGAGGCGATTGGCATCCGCAAATCCTATGAGGCGCTCGCGGATGCTGACCTCGTCCTTGTGGTCACTGATAACACCTCCCAACGACACGCCGACGAAGACAGGGATTTGTTCCAGGCGACTTCCGGACGCAAACGTATTCTGGTCAGAAACAAATCTGACCTAGGTCACACATATGAACGGTTGGACTCAAACCGTCTACAGGAGGTCAGCACTTCAGCTATTACCGGTGAAGGAATTGACGCGCTACGCGAGAAAGTGATCGCCGAAGTGGGTGGAAACTCAGCAACCCAACAGGAGAGTGGTTTTCTTACCAATCTCCGGCAGCGGAAGTTGATTGAGGAATCGTTAGCTGCTCTCACCTCGGCAGGAGAAGCTGTTCGCAATCGCACTCCGCACGAGATGCTGTTGATGGATCTCTACAACTCCCTCAGACCGCTCGACTCGCTTACCGGCGAAACCACCACGGACGACATTCTGAACCTCATTTTCAGCACATTCTGCATCGGAAAGTGAGTTACCCGGAAAGCCCGTTAACGACTCGGTCTTTCGCACCGCACAAGTAAGGAAGCTACGCTAAGATACTGTCGTTCCGCATACTCCTGCTCAGGTCCTCGCGTGTCTAAAAGCTCAGAAGTCCGCGACCTTCCGGTTAATTCTGCGAAGCTTCTACGGTCTTCTGTCGCAATTTCCTGGCCAATGCAAATCGGAGCCCTTCGCCGGTTTGTGAGCCGTATCGCGCATCCTCTGGGCCGCAAACGCTTCCAACACGCTTTGCTGCTGATGGTTGGTTTGCCATTCCTGCTCATGACAGTTACCGCAGCAACTCTGCTGTGGGCGATTCGTGGTCTCGTATCCGCGAACCAGGCGGTGCAGCATACAGGACAAGTGATCGCACAGAGCTTCGAGACACTGAACTTCATACTCGACATGGACACGGAGCAGCAGGGTTACCTCAGCACTGGCAGCTTCCATTTCCTCGAGCGATATCGTCAGGCCTCGACGCAGACTGAAGCTGCACTCGATCAGCTCGAGTCTCTGGTGCATGACCAGGATGTCGAGCTTCAGGACCTAACGCGAGCGCGCAGCTCCCTTGCTGAGTGGCACAACCTAACTGACGAGGCGATCCGAAAGGGCTCCAGATCGCCGGCGACACCGAACTCCATTGGCGCCCGTGATGCACTCATGGATAGCGTTCGCAATGAGTTCTCCAGCTTAGTGTCGGCCGAGAGAGCGCGTCGCACATCCTATGTGGCGTCTTCACATGAGGCCAATCGATTCACGTCGCGCCTGGGAATTCTTCTCACGCTTTCAGTAGGACTTATCATCGCGGCGTTCGCCGCCTATCAGCTCATGGCTATTTCGCGGGTTTACGAGAGTGCTCTCTCCCGAGCTGACCACTTGTCCGAGGAGCTTGCCGAACGTGAAGCACATTTTCGTGTGCTGGCAGAGGCCATTCCACAAATGGTTTGGACGACATCGCCGGGTGGGCGTCCTGAATACTTCAATCAGCGCTGGCTCGATTACATCGGTGCGCCGCGTCAGTCACGGGAATCGTGGCTGGAGCGCGTAAACCAAGACGACATGGCCACATCCGGGGCCGCTTGGCGGGCATCGCTCGCTTCAGGAAAGCAGCTCACGATCGAGTTGCGCTTGCGCGATGTTGCCGGAACCTATCGCTGGCATTTAGGCCGCGCGCTCCCGTTGCGCGATGAGCGTGGCGTCATCGTGCGTTGGTTGGGAACGTTTACGGATATCGGCGACCAGAAGCGCGCTGAGGAGACCCTTACGCGACTCGCTGCTATCGTTGAAACGTCCGAGGACGCGATCTACAGCAAGGACCTCGAAGGCTTTGTTACCAGCTGGAATCGCGGAGCGGAGAAGATGTACGGCTACTCGGCGAACGAGATGATCGGACAGCATGTGTCCGTTCTTAGTCCTCCAGAACGGCGGAATGAGCTTGGCCAGATGCTCGAGATGCTGCGTCGGGGTGAATCGGTCGACCACTTTGAGACCGTTCGCCTGCGAAAGGACGCCACTCAGGTCGAGGTATCCGTCTCCATTTCCCCCATCCGGAGTGCGACTGGCACGATCACTGGTGCCTCCACGATCGCGCGAGACATTAGCGAGCGCAATCGTGCCGCAGAAGCGCTGCGCAAGACGGAGAAGCTCGCCGCTACAGGCCGCCTAGCCGGAACGATGGCGCACGAAATCAATAATCCTCTCGAAGCCGTTACGAATCTCTTGTATCTAATTAATAGGAATACTTCGCTCGACGATAAGACGCGTGAATACACGCGTATAGCGATAAGCGAAGTGGATCGTATCGGCCACATTGCGCGACAGGCACTAGGCTTTTATCGCGAAGCTGCGGCTCCAATCGACGTCAATGTCAGCGACTTGATTGGTAGCATCGTGCAGTTATATGCGGCGGGAGCCCACAACAAGTCGGTCCACATCGAAACCCAGCTTGAAACACAGGCAACTGTGCCGGCATTTCCAGGAGAAATGCGTCAGGTATTTTCGAATTTGATCGTAAATGCCGTAGATGCTGTGCCTCGTGGCGGCATGATCAAGATCAGAGTGAAGCACGGACGCGACTGGAAATCGCGGGCGCTCGGGATTCGCGTGATGGTCTGTGATAACGGACCGGGGATTCCTATGTCCGCTCGGCCGCACATCTTTGAACCATTTTTCACTACCAAGGGCGAAAGAGGCACTGGCGTTGGGCTTTGGGTGTCACAAGGAGTAGTTGAGAAACATGGTGGCACCATCCGTATGAAGAGTTCTATGGGCGCCGGCCACGGGACCACGTTCTCGGTTTTCCTTCGATACGCTCAGTTCACGCCGCAAGCGAGTCTTCCAAATAAGCATTTACCGCGTGCATAAGTACGTTCTGGACGTGATCGTTGAAAGCCCTTAGATCAGGAACCAGATTGCTTACGTCGGCTGCGAGAAGATTTTCCTGAACAATTTCGTAGGCTGTGCGCTCCAGAGTTCGGAATTCATCGAACAAATCATCAATAAGGCAGCCTTGTTCTCGACGATGCGCGCCGTACGGTTCCCCTGCTGCAAAGCTTTGCTGCTCCGCAGCGGGATCTCCGAAACAGATAAGCGCTGCAAACAGCTCCGGTAAGCCCTGACGGATCGTCTTCTTTGGCGCTTTCCTGCGCGTAGCAAGCGACAGTACCGCACGGTCTACAGCGGCTTCTTGCCACTCTTTAAGGATTTCATTCACGCGCTTTACCGGAACCGGGTAGTGCGGCGTACGCTCTTTCAGCTTGCGTTCGATGGTTTCAACGAGCTGTTCGACCTGAGTTGGTTTCACCAGGTAATCGTCAACCTGGCTGCGAATGGCTTGAAGTGCGGTCTCAAAACCCGGGTATCCGGTAAGTATTAGCGTGATACATTGCGGTTGTGTGCGGCGCATGGCGCTTACAACAGTGAATCCATCGCCGGGATTTCCGATGTTCAGGTCGGAGATCAGCACGTCAAACTTGTGCAATGAAATTGCCGCGAGGGCTTCGGCAACGGTGGAAGCGACCTCCACTTCGTGTCCGTGCAGCCGCAAAATCTCCGGCAACGTGAGCCGAATGCTGGGCTCGTCGTCCACAAACAGCATACGAAGCGAGGACATTAGAACCTCGGATAGGCATCCGAACGCGGTTCAGCGAACACAGCTGCTGAACTCTGCTCCCACATAGATGCGTAAACGGACTACTTCGAATAGACACTAAGGTCGAGCACACCGTTTAAATCGTCCGGACTATCGTCCTCCCGGGAGAACGTAAGCTCATGTTTCGGTGCATCAGACGCCGGGTCGAAGAGCCTCAACTCGGTCAAAATCAGCAGTTTGTTGCCGGTTGGGGCCGTATATTCGTCATAATTGACACCTGTTAGGAGATATGGGCGGTTCTGCCACAGCACTATCAGTGGCCGATTTTGACGCACCGCGACGATCAACGGATCAGGTTGGGTAGGCGCTCCCGGGCTAAACTGCACCTCCAGACGAAATTTCTGACCGTCACTCAGCACATAATCGTGGCTGATTTGCTGTGCAAGTGACTCGACATCGACGGCAGATGTGACGCACTTTGAGCCTCCATAGAGGCGATCAATCAGGTATTGCTGCTCGATATGAGCCCCTCTATTGGCAGCCATCGCAACGATTCCCGCCACCCAGGCCCAGTTATCACACGGCTTCTCAGCGACTTTGAAGCTTGTTTTCTCTAGATTTGCGCTTAATTTTTGCAAAACCCAGCCGGCCGGGATCTTAGTTTTCGTCTTAAGAACACCAACTTGAGGCAGTCTGAGCGACAAATTAAGGCGCTTCTGCGACGCAATTGCGGCTGTCGCGGGCACGGTAAACAGCATTACGGACGCCAGAATTCGTCGCATAAACGCGACTATAGCTTCGAGAAAGCGCGTGCGCTATTGTCGGCGGGGATGCGACTTCCGTGCCGGACCCGACTCACTTCTGCATCAGGCTCATCGTCTGCCGAAAGACCTGTTCGAAGGAGGCACTGTTACCGGCCTTATCCAAAGCCCGCTTCACGGCGTGCTCAGCCGAGCCGCGCTGATATCCGAGATTGACCAGCGCTGAGATTACGTCCTCTTCCATACGGCCTGCGGGTGGCGGAGCTGGAGCGGCAGCGAGGCCTTCGAGTTTATCGCGCAATTCCAGCACCATGCGTTCAGCGGTTTTCTTTCCCACTCCGGGAATCCGTGTGAGTGCTGTGAGATCGTTTCCGCGCAACGCGGTTACCAAAGCTTCAGCCGCGATTCCGCTGAGTACCGTGATGGCGAGCTTGGGTCCAATTCCGCTCACGCCGATCAGGCGTTCGAACAGCTGCTTCTCCTCGCGGCGCAGAAATCCGTATAGGGCGAGCGTGTCTTCACGCACGTGTGTGTGGATGTAGAGAGAAACCTCGGCGCCCTCAGCCGGCAATCCGGAAAAACTCGGGACACTGATTGTGACCTCGTAGCCAACACCAGCTGCTTCAAGGATCACATGAGAAGGATGCTTTTCGAGGATACGTCCGCGGAGGTGAGCAATCATCTGCGCGCATTGTAAATGCGCGCGGACTGTATGCGTCCGTCGGCGCGGCTACGCGACGAAAAGTCACAACAAAGAAACTGTCATCCTGAGTCGCCGCGGCGGACTCAGGATGACAGGGCTAATGCTTGGAAAACTTAGGAAGGAGATGAATGTACAGCGAGACGCTCCGAAAGCCACCTTCTGCAACTAAGTGCCTGTCCGGCAAGATTTCAATCCAGATCAAAATCCCGCAGCGGTTTGCCGGTATCAGGTGTGTCCTTCGCGCGTTTGACGGCTTCCTGGAATTTGCGCTCCAGCAGGTCGGCTTTATTTTTCTCCGCGTCCACTGCCTGCCGGAACAGTGACTCCTTGCGGCCTTCTTGCTCGCGCATGGCCCGGGCTGCCTCTTCAAAATCGTTGAACGTCTTGGGACGCACTGGCGGCGTGTGCGCGATCACCGCCCTCGTCTCCGAATCCACCTTGAGCAGCGCTCCGCAACAGGGGCAGCCCAGCTCGAATGCATCTTGTTTCGCTTTACCCATAATGTCATTGCCTGTGCGGATGATAGCTCACTTGCGGGAATTCTCGCACTCGGCTTGCATAAATTGGGTTTCGGGACCTTACGCCCCAGCAAACCTGCTCACCCGCACACTTAGGTCTGATCCACTCGTCGGAAGGAGTATTCCTTCCCGTATCGCAAAATGATGCGTTCCGTGGCTTCCACTGTATGGCTGCGATCCTGTCCCAAATTGGTATGGCTACCATCGTGTAGCAAGATGATATGCCCGCGTTTGTGGCTGCGCTCGATTCCTTTCCGCGCATGATTGAAGACGCTGTCCGCGGATGCTCGCCGGTGCCAGTCGTAGCAAGTGACACTCCACATCACAGGCTCAAGGCCAAGCTCGCGTGCTGCCTGCAACACTGCCGGACGCCGCGCTCCAAACGGCGGACGAAAATGACGTGTTTCGACGCCGGTTGCATCGGCAATTACCTTCGAACAATCCGATAATTGACGCCGCAAGCTCGAGCGCGACAGAAACAAAAGATTCGGGTGCGTCTCGGTGTGATTCGCTAGCAAGTGCCCGGCGCCAGCGATGGCTCTCGCAATCTGCGCGCGCGCGGTGACGAAGCGCCCGATCAAGAAGAATGTTGCCTTTACTTCGTGTCGTGCGAGTACTTCAAGCAGCCGTTCGGTGTGAATATCGTTAGGCCCATCGTCGTAAGTGAGCGCCAGATGCCTCGGATCGGGGAGGTGAGTCAGCGTGCGCCCGTAAAGTTGCGAATCCGGAGAATAGCAGTGGTATGCGAGATAACCCGCTCCAGCAATCGCGCCGATTCCTACTTTTGAAATCACAGTTTGGCATTCTAGAAGAACCGGGAGAGGCGAACACGAAGGTCACGAAGGAAACAAAGAGGTCACGAAGACGAGACCCCGTGACCCCTTGTTTTCACCTTTGTGACCTTCGCGTTCGTCTCGTCCGGGTTTTTACTACCAGGAGTAATGCACCATGTACGCTACCGTCTTTTCTCCGTTTGGTGGAATTTGCACGGGGAACTCGATCGTTTGAGCGTCGGTCTTCTTGAAGTCATCCGATTTTTGCGAAATCTCCCAATTCGTCCATCGATATAAGTGCTCGACCATGCGGACTTGAACGGGCGTAGTTTTGTGATTGCGAACTTTGATCTCGAAGCTCTCATCAACCCATCGTTCGACGGCGTTGCTTCTGTAATTCGTACGGCGGCGTTCGCCAACGATGTCGAATGCATTCCCCGTGTAGAAGCGGACGGTTTCGTCGGTAGGCGTGTGATCGATCTTATCTTCGCCGGTGAACTCCATCTGGCCATCACGATCGTGGCGATAGAAGCGTACCCGTCCAGCGGGCAAAGGCATGCCGAGATTGTTTGTCTTGGAGTTCTTGAACTCCACCATCACCCAGACCTTGGGATTGGACTGCGTTCCGTAATTCATGTTTTCGCGGACGTTCTCAAAGCTCCATCCCGCATATTGCGGTTCAATCTTGAAGCCGTCATACAGATAAACACGGTTGGCGTGCACATTCGTGGCTCGAAGAAATTCCACTTGCTTGGTCTCGCGATCGCGAAGGGTGGTGGAGCGCTCAAGCGTGTAGAGATGATATTCATCAAATGTCTTTTCTGTGACTGGTGGTCCAACTGCAACCGACTGCGCTGCTGAGGCTCGAAAAACGTACCTGCCGTCTCGAGCAGCTTCCTGAATCTTGGAGACATCGCCAGCCATCAGTTTGATGCGCGCATTCTCAAACGTCTTGCCGCTCTGGTTGTCGAGCGTCACCCAACCAACAATGTCCATCGCATCACTCGTCTCTGGCGCCACGATGTTGTAGTCCGCCTTCCAACTCATGCCGCCGGAGACGTAGGAGAGCTCAGCTGTGCGTCGGCCAACGGAGCCGGATTCCAGTTGCCAATCGAATGTGGGTTTAAGGATCGTGTCTGTCCCCAGAGAAGGAAACTTAGGTTGCCCGGGCAAGGAGAACTGTAGCCTTCCATCGACTTCGATAATTGGCTGAGCGGCTCCTCCAGAAGTCATCGCATTCTGCGCTGCGGCGTATTGATACCCGTATTGTTCGTAAGCCTGGTAATGCGGAACGTATCCACTTCGGATAATTTTGCCCTTTACGATCTCCTGATGACCCGTCATGTCGGTGCGCACGAAGTCGATCGTTTGCCCTTCGAACAACGAAAGCAGCAAACCGTCTGAAATAGGATCGTTACGATAGTTCTGCTCCAGGATTCGAAGCCCGCCACCGCGAAGATCGCGCAGCACAACGGAGTCGGGTTCTGCGTGCGCCGTGATGTCACTGAAGGTGACATGGTTTACCCCTGCCTTCAGGTCCAGTGGAACCGTCTGTCGCACAATCCCAAACTTCTGGTTGTAGATCGTAAGCGAAGGAGCTTCCGGGGGAGGTTCGGCGCCGCCCAGCGGAATAGCACTAACGGCAAGCCCCAGAAGAAATGCAAACGCTCGGCGCATCATTTATCTTTCCCTCATCTCGCCTGAAAAACAGTCTGCCGCCTGAAATCAGCTCGCATGATCCGCTCCAGCAGGCGTTTCCCTGAACTCTGAACGACAGAAGCGTTGCGACTTGCGGACAAAAAGCACCATTTTGAGTGCTATGACCAGTCAACGTTCGAAGTTTACGTCCCTGTTTGGGAATCCGAAGGGGCAGTTTCGCAACGAATCAAGCATGTAACGCTGTCTTCCCCAACAGGAGCGAACTCGACGCTCGGAGTGACTCTCCGCAACAAATTACGTTGTGCTGGGTTCAAGACCGCCATATCCAGTCCAGGGTTAACAAGACGGTCGCGATCATCGGCGACGGCATCGGGGGCGTTGCGGCCGCGGTGTGTTTAAAGCGGATGGGCATCCAGGCAGTGGTATTTGAACGTCGCGAATGCCTGCGTGAGGCTGGTGCCGCATTGAGTCTGTGGCCGAACGGTGCCAGGGTCTTGGGAACAGCTTGGTCTGCTGCCGCGTGTGCTGAATGCCGGTCAGCGAGGCATGAATTTTCGCCTGCTTTCTCCTTCTGGCAGGACGCTCATAGAAATCGGGACCGCGTACGCAGATACTTTCGTCCGTCTGTCTGCACCGAGCTGATCTGCTTCGAATCCTTGCCGAAGAATTGCCGTCGCAAAATCTGCGCCTCCTACGAGAGCTAACTGAAATCCAACCCACGGGCGAGAAACTGCGCTTACAGTTTGCAGGCGGCGACACTTTTCTGTGCGATGGATTAGTCAGCGCGGATGGCATTTACTCACAGGTGCGATCGATGGCGTCCGGAAGCAGAGATCCGCTAAGCTGCGGATACGTGATTTTTCGCGCGATTGCCGAGGGTGCCCGATGATTTTGTAGCTGAATCTTGCGGATGTTCAATGGCTGGCGTCGGCCAATCCGGGATTTGATCGCGGCGACAGATTCGTCTGCGATCCTGATGAGCAACGCTCGCGACTTAAAGCCGTTTCGGCGCTGGGGATTAGGGCCTACGACACTGCTTGGCGATGCCGCTCATGCTCTAACTCCCAATTTAGGACAGGGCGCATGCATGGCGCTGGAAGATGCTTTGTTCTAGCGAATTCTCTGAAGATACACGCTAGTGTTCAGAAAGCCTTTCGCGCTTATGAGTCCCTCCGATTCAGCCGAACTCGCAACGCCATCCTTCGCTCCCGATATCTTGGCTGGATCGGACAATAGGACCACCGGTTGGCGGTACTGCTGCGCAATTGTGTGATCGACTTCCTGCCAATTCGACGTCGAGTCAGTTCATCGACACAATCACGGGAAGGTTGCTCGCGAGCATCCAGAGTTGAAGAAGGGATACATGCAAACAGACAAACAAGGGCGAGAACGCATAAGATTTTGTGCGACAAATTATGCCAAGAAATTTGGACAATGACCAATTAGTACTTGTCGTTCTGAATTCTCTTCGATAGAATCGCCCTCAATGCGCTCACTCCCCCGGCTCCTGCGCATCTTCCACGGGGTAGTCTCTACGTCGTTGCTTTACTGTTAGGCCGGGAAGCAAGTTCTCCCACATAAGCTAACGGCAAATCCACTCTGGCCATTTGACCTTAGTGTCACGAATTGTGTCACTAAGAAGAATTGTGTCACTAAGAAAAAGAGTATTGCTGTGCGACTTCTGAAATTCAGATTAATAGTAGTGTGCTTTCTGGTTTCGAGATAAGCGAAGGTATATAAGTTACAGAAAATAACTGAGATGTTCGACAGTTCCGAGTTGGATGCCGCGCTTGGCACGATCTAGGGTTTTAGGCGGTTTGTTTTTTTCGTTAACGGGCCGTTGAAGAGTTTCGCCAATCAACCGACAGGAGAAGAAATTTCTTCTGTGCAAATGAAATCCACTCTGGCCGCTTGACTCCCGGGTCAAGAACTTCACAACTAAGAAGGAGTGGTGCTGTGCAATCCCCCAAAGTGCAGTTAGTTGTTGTGTCTCGTTTTTTAGCCCGCCGGCGTTGTGCTCCGATTGTGAAAGCAGTGGGGCTCCAATCCAGCAAGTCTCCAGACCGAATCGGTCTACTCTGCTGTCTAAGTTCTCGAAAATCCCCACCGGGATAATGCAGAGCTGCTTGCTTTCTCGGAAAAATCAGGAAGCAAGTCCTCCCATCCCACTTACAACTTCAAAAATCCACACTCTGGCCGCTTGACCTCAAGGTCAAGAACTCACAACTGAGGAGTGGCGCTTTGCGATTCACGAGAATCGAATTACTCGTAGTGTGTCTGTTTTCCGTCTTCTTAGGTTTCATTCCGGTTGTAGAAGGGCAGGGAAATCCGCGCAAGTCCAAAACAATTTCCGGTACTCTTAGTCCGGAAAACATTACTGCCGGGTCCTTAGTCACACTAAGTGGCGCTGCGAGTGCAACTACTACTGCTGACGTGAACGGCAATTACAGTTTTACTGTTTTTGGCAGCGGTAGTTACACGGTGACACCTGCCAAGACAGGACTGAGTTTCCAACCGCCCAGCCAGAGCCTATTTGTTAATAAGTCTTCGAGCTCTGCGGTGAACTTCACGGCGATACCCATGCTGCAATCGATTAGCATCAGCGCCGCAAGTGCATCGATTGCGAAGGGAAGCAGTCTTCAGTTCACGGCTATCGGCACGTTTAGTGACGGCTCAACGCAGAATCTGACCAATTCCGTAAGCTGGAATTCTTCAAACACGTCCGTAGCTATCGTCAATGGGAGCGGTTTGGCAAACGGAGTGGGCGGCGGATCGGCCACCATCACAGCCACGCAAGGTGGAATTACGTCGAACTCGGTGTCGTTGACAGTGACCGCAGCCACGTTGCAGTCAATCACGATCAACACCACGAATTCCTCTATCGCCAAAGGCACTACCGTGCAGTACAAGGCTACGGGAACGTTCGGTGACGGCAGCACGCAGGACCTAACGAATGCAGTTATCTGGGCTAGCTCTAATCCCACCGTGGCCGACATCAGCGCCACAGGTCTCGCTACTGGAACTGCTATCGGGTCGACCAACATTACTGCGAGCCAGAACGGGATCACGTCGAATATTTCTGCACTGACGGTTACCGCAGCCACGCTGCAGTCAATCACTGTGAGCGCAAACAGTTCCTCGATCGCCAAGGGCACCACCGTTCAATTCACTGCGACGGGGACCTTCAGTGATGGCACTGCGCAAAATCTAACGAACACCGTTACCTGGAGTAGCTCGAACTTGGCAACCGCCACTATCAGCTCTGCTGGCCTTGCTGCCGGCGTGGCAATCGGGTCCAGCAACATCACTGCAAGTCAGAGCGGGATCAATTCCAACAGCTTTGCCCTGACAGTAACAGCGGCGGCTTTACAGTCGATCACAAATAACGCCAGCAGTTCGTCGATCGCCAAGGGCACTAGCGTTCAGTTCACTGCCACAGGAACCTTCAGCGATGGCAGTACGCAGAATCTGACGAATTCTGCTACTTGGACGAGCTCGAATTCGGCGGCCGTCAACATCAGCGCAAGTGGCCTGGCCACGGGCTTAGCCATGGGCTCCAGCAACGTCACTACGACCCAGAATGGGATTACCTCCAACAGCTTTGCACTGACAGTGACGGCGGCAACATTGCAGTCGATTGCCATCAACGCATCCAGTTCGTCGATCGCGAAGGGCACCAGCGTTCAGTTCACTGCGACGGGCACCTTCACGGATGGAAGCACTCAGGATCTAACCAACACGGCTACCTGGGCGAGTTCGAGTTCATCGACGGCCAACATTAGTGCCAGCGGTCTGGCCACTGGCGCGGCCATCGGTTCGAGCAACATCACTGCGACCCAAAATGCGATTACGTCTAACAGCTTTCCACTGACCGTAACGGCAGCAACACTTCAGTCGATCAAGATCAGTGCATCGAGCTCCTCGATCGCCAAAGGTACTAGCGTTCAGTTCACCGCAACAGGAACCTTTACCGACGGGACAACGCAGAACCTGACCAACACTGCAACCTGGTCTAGCTCAAATTCTGCAACGGCCAACATCAGCACCGCTGGTTTGGCCACAGGAATGGCGATCGGTTCGAGCAACATTACCGCAACCCAGAATGGGATCACTTCCAACGCGTTTGCGCTCGCAGTAACTGCAGCCACGCTGCAATCGATCGCGATTAGTGCGACTAGTTCGTCGATCGCGAAAGGCACCAGCGTTCAGTTCATCGCTACAGGCACGTTCACCGACGGGACGACGCAGAACCTGACCAACACCGCGACCTGGGCCAGTTCAAGTCCAGCAGCAGTCAACATCAGCACCAGTGGTCTAGCCACGGGCGTCGCACCAGGTTCCAGCAACATCACTGCCTCTCAGAACGGAATCACATCGAACAGCTTCGCCCTCACGGTAACGGCAGCCACACTGCAATCAATTACTGTCAGCGCCGCCAGCACGTCTCTGGCGGCCGGTGCGAGTGAGCAACTTACTGCTACCGGAAGCTACAGTGATGGGAGCACACAGAATCTGACAAGCTCCGTGGTTTGGAGTTCGTCCAATCCCACGGCTGTTAGCCTCAACGCAGACGCGGTAGCTCTCGCCGCGGGTATTGGTCAATCTGTAATTTCGGCTTCTGTAGGAAGTACCACTGGAACCATGACAATCTCGACTTCGGCCACGATCTCTGGCACGGTGAGTCCGGCCAGCAGCATCGCCGGCACAACCGTCACACTAAGCGGAGCGGCGAGTGCTACTACCACACCTGATGCGAACGGTAACTACAGCTTCACTGTGGTGTCCAATGGAGCCTACACCGTTACACCGCACAACAGCTCATTCAGTTTTGTGCCTCCGAGCGCATCTGTCACGGTTAGTAATGCAAATGTAGCCGGCATAAACTTCGCAACGAGCTCCGGTCAGCTCTCAATGAACCCATCCGGCTTCGCTTTCGGGAGTGTGGGGGTCGGCTCAACCGCCCAAATTCAAGGAACGCTGACCGCGGCTGGTGGAGACGTGACGGTAACTGGCGACACAATCACTGGTGCTGGATTCGGGGTCAATGGAATCGTCTTTCCTCTGACGATTGCGTCAGGTAAGAGTGCAACTTTCTCTGTGACTCTCACCCCGGCTTCCACAGGCAGCGCTTCGGGAACTCTCACGCTTAGCAATGGCACGACTACACTCTCGACGGCAAATCTTTCCGGAACGGGTTCAGGCCTTGCTGTCAGTCCGTCTAACCTGAGTTTCGGACAGGTGATGGATGGTACGACCAGCTCGCCACAGACCATGATTCTGAACGCCGTGGGGGGCAGCGTCACAGTAACCTCGGATAACGTTGTTCAAAATGGCGGCGGTGGCAGCGCGTTCTCGATTACGAGCCTGCCGAGCTTACCGTTCACTATTGCCGCAGGTCAGAGTGCGCAAGTCAATCTGACTTTTGCTCCCGCTTCCGGCTCGCCAGGAACAGCGGCGGGGAACGTGACATTTGTGAGCAACATGAACAGTGTTGCACCCACGTTCTCCGGAACCGGCACTGCGAATGTTTCGCTGGCGTGGACCGCCAGCACAACTTCGGGCGTGACTTATAACGTCTACCGTTGCTCTATTTCATCGACAGCCTGCGTGCAGAACCAGCCGGGTAACTTTACTCGGATTGCTTCTGGCATTGCTAACCTCACTTACACAGATTCAGCAGTGTCTTCAGGGCAGACTTACTACTATGCTCTTACGGCAGTCGACGCAAGCGGTGCTGAGAGTGCGGTGTCATCGGTCTCGACTGCAACCGCGATTCCGTAATTGAAGAGACTGGACGAGGCGAACGCGAAGGGCACGAAAGTGAGAACAAGAGGTCACGAAGAAGTCATAGTTGGCAGAGTGCTTTAGAAGCCCAGTCGGTGGGAGTTTCGTTCTCTCCTTCGTAACCTTTCCCTTTAACCTTTGTGTCCTTCGTGTTCGCCTCGTCCATTCGGTGGAAATTTTGGCGTTGTCTCGTCTTCGTTCTCCACGCTATGCTCCGGCAGACCTGGTTTATGGCCAAGCTCTTCGATCCCCCCCGGTACATCGCCCTGGAAGGTCCGATTCGCGTAGGCAAGAGCACTCTTTCCGGCATCGTCGCGGACCGTTTGCATGCGCAGCGCATCACCGAGCCGGAGAACAATCCGTTTCTCGCTGCCTTTTACGATGGCGAGCCTGGCGCGGCCTTTCAGACACAGTTTGCCTTCCTAATGGCGCGCTTCGACCAACTGCGAGCGTTAGAAAGAAGCCCGCATAAGGCGATTGTTTGCGACTATATCTTCGAAAAAGACAAGCTGTTTGCCTGTATCAACCTCAACGATGCAGAACTGGCCGTCTACAACCGCTACTACAACTACTTTCGCGAGCAGTTGCCGACGCCAGACCTCGTGATTTACCTCCAGGCGAGTCCGGAAGTATTGAAGAAGCGTCTACGACGCAAGAATGCTCCCGGTGAGCTGGCGGTGAGCGACGATTACATTGAAGAGATCGTCAAGGCGTACGAGCACTTCTTCTTTCACTACACCGCGTCCGACTTGCTGGTGGTGAATACCAACGACATCGATTTTGTTGACCGCCACCAGGACCTGCAGGAGCTTCTGCGGCGCCTCTCAGAGCCGATCCGCGGCACACAATACTTCCTGCCGCTGGGATCGGAAGCGGCCAGCGCGTAGCCCCGCGTTAAAGGTTCACGTGTAGGCAGAGCTGCGAGATTCGTGTCAGGGCACCAACGTCAGTCGTGTTGGAAAGGTTCCGTTCAAACTCCAATTCAACTCTGCCGAAGGCTGCCACGCTGCGAAAGCGAGCGGCTTAAGAAAGAGCATTTTCTTGGTCGCTTCGACCTTCGGTCTACGCTCCGGCCTACGGCAGCGCGGACGAAGAAAAGGCGCACGTCTTTGCGGCACGACTGAAGTCGATAGCCCTGACACGAACCGCATTCTCCAGAGAAATAGGTGGATTCGGTGCACCGCACGCGATTCAGTGCTAGGCGCATTGTGAATTCCGGACGCGAATTCCACCGTCGGTACCGTGTTTTCAGCCAAGCAGCCTATTGCCCTGCCGAGTTGTGGCAAGTAACCTGCCTTCTAGCGATGAATACTTCCATGCAAAATCTGCCTAGCGAACCAGAGCTCGAACGCAGTAACGGAATCCTGCCGGCGCAATCGCTGCGCGCCCTGATCAAGAATAGCTTGATCACAGCTCCCGAGTCTGCGCCGATTCGAGACGAGCAGATTCAACCGGCGAGCATTGATTTGCGGCTTGGACAGCAGGCGTTCCACGTTCGCGCGAGTTTTCTCCCGGGCAAGTCTTCCACGCTGTTGAAGAAGGTTCACGACGGGCTGTTGATCGATACCCTGGACCTGCGCGAACCGGCATTGCTGACGCCGAACTCGGTCTACATCGTGAAGCTCACCGAGACGTTGAGCCTGCCCAGCGATGTGAGCGGTATTGCGAATCCTAAGAGCACGACCGGCCGGCTGGACATTTTTACGCGTCTCATCACCGAGCACGGTGAGGAGTTCGAGCGGGTTCCGCGCGGATATTCGGGTCAACTCTACGCCGAAGTCGTGACGCGGAGCTTCCCAGTCTACGTTCGTGAGGGATTGAAGCTCAATCAGCTTCGCTTCATTCGCGGCAAAGCCGAAGCCCGGCGCGACAGCGTGCTGCGCGAGTTGGCGAAAGACGATCAGCTTGTCCGCTACGAAACTGAAGATCGCCTCGTCGACGCTATAAATCGCGGATTATCGGTAACAGTAAATCTGGAAGGTAGCGAGCGTTCCGACATCGTCGCTTACAAGGCGAAAAAGTATGCGGCTCCCATCGATCTCAGCAAGATTCGTCACTATGAAATGACCGATTTCTGGGAATTCATTCGCAAGCCGGCTACTCGTCGTCTCATTTTGGAACCTGACGAGTTTTATCTGCTGGCGTCGAAAGAAAAAGTCCGCGTTCCCCCGGATCATGCGGCGGAGATGGTCTCCTATGATCCGACGATGGGCGAGTTTCACGTTCACTACGCCGGCTTCTTCGATCCCGGATTCGGCTACGGCGCACAGGGCGAGATTCCCGGGACGAAAGCGGTGCTCGAGGTCCGTGCGCACGACATGCCCATCCTGCTGGAAGACGGCCAGTTCGTCGGCAAGCTACTTTACTACCGCATGGCCGCAACACCGCAGGTTGTGTATGGTCAGGATATTGGCTCCTCGTACCAGAAGCAGGAACTCACTCCCAGCAAGCAATTCAAGTTCAACGAGCCTGGAGAGAGTGTTTCGGTAAAGTACGCGAAGCATGAGGAACGGGAAGCTGAATGGGGTGCGAGGGGTAAGAGGGAGGTTGTGCTGTTGGAGCAGCACTGAGAACAGGACCGTTCAGGACCGACGCGGGCCTCGCGCGGGTGTTTGTAGATAGGCCACAAAAGCAAATACAGAGCCACCCTAGCGGCGGCGTCGAAGAATCTGAAGATAACTGGTGCCCCTGAACGAAACCCACGCGGGGGCGCGCGTCGCGTCTCAGCCCCTAACTCCTTTGTGACCTGCTGTTTAGCCTCCGTGACCTCCGTGTTCCCGGGTGCCCTTGGTTTTCCTGTAATTTGCGACTAAAATTCTCTCGTCTGCATCCCCTATGCAGCACAGGCGCTATCCACCCTTGGAAGTGCACTGGAGGAACAATGAGCATCACCTCGCCTCGTTTTGGTGACGACGCCAAGGTCACCATCAATTCCATACAAGAAAAGAAGCAGCAGGACACACCGATTACGTGCCTTACCGCTTACGACTACGCAACTTCGCGACTCGTTGACCAGGCCGGAATCGACATGATTCTGGTAGGCGATTCGCTTGCCATGGTTGTGCTCGGATACGAGAACACTCTGCCGATCACCGTTGAAGAGATGCTGCATCACGTACGTGCCGTGCGCCGCGGAGTGAAACGTGCCCTGGTTATCGCCGACATGCCGTATGCGTCCTACCACGTCGACGACAAGCAGGCGGTCAAGAATGCAGCTCGCTTCCTGAAAGACGGTGGCGCTGAAGCGGTAAAGATCGAAGGCGGCGAGAAGCGTGTGGTCCTGATCCACCGGTTGCTCGATGCCGAAATTCCCATTATGGGGCACATCGGTCTTACGCCGCAGTCTGTACATATGATGGGCGGATACCGCGTTCAGGGCAAAAGCCTGGGCGCAATCGAGCGGTTGGTGAAAGATGCCGTGGCGCTGGATCGGGCTGGAGTGTTTTCGATCGTGCTCGAGGGTATTCCGCGCGAAGTGGCGCGCATCATCACCGAAGAAGTTGAGTGCCCCACGATCGGCATCGGCGCCGGCCCGGATTGCGATGGCCAGGTACTGGTTATCCACGACATTCTCAATCTGACCGATCGGGAGCCGGCCAAGTTTGTTCGTCAGTACGCCAATGCCGCTGAGTTGATCTCTGGAGCCGTGAAGCAGTTCAAGGCCGATGTGGAGTCAAAGTCGTTTCCGGCTGACCAGGAGTCGTACCATCTGCCGCGCGAGACGCAGGCCGCGCTGGAAACGATTCGGGCGCGCAAGCGGGCAATGGCACGGTAACACGAGAGGCGAAACACGAAGGTCAGTACCGGCGGCGGTAGCCGCCGGGTGAGCGAGGCAAGCCGAGCAGGAGTCGCTTCGCTCCGACTGACCCAGCGGCTGCCGTCGCCGGTACTGACTTCCAGAATGAAAATCCTCAGCAGAGCTGTCGATACTCGATCGGAGGTGCGCGCTGCAAAACTACAGGGCAAGAGAGTTGGATTTGTTCCCACGATGGGCGCCCTGCACGACGGCCACATCTCTCTCATACGCGCCGCAAAGTCGCATTCAAATTTTGTCGTCGCATCTATCTTCGTGAATCCCACTCAGTTCGGGCCGAACGAGGATCTCGCGAAGTATCCTCGGCCATTCGATACAGATCGGCAGAAGCTTGAAGCCGAACGCGTGGACCTGTTGTTCACGCCAAGTATCGAAGAGATGTATCCAACTGGTGCCGTCACTTTTGTTGCTGCTGAAGGAATCAGCGATCGGCTCGATGGCCGGTCGCGTCCTGGACACTTTCGTGGTGTGACGACGGTTGTCGCAAAGCTATTTCACATTGTCGAACCCGACGTCGTTTTCTTTGGGCAAAAGGATGCCGCACAGGCTGCAATCATCAAGCGCATGGTGCGCGATCTGATGTTTCCTGTGGAGATCGTCGTTGCACGGATTGTGCGCGAGTCTGACGGGTTGGCCCTGTCTTCTCGCAATGCGTATCTCTCACCGGCAGAGCGCAAGCAGGCAACGGTGCTCTCGCGTGCATTGCACGAAGTCGAGCGGAGGTATGGGGCTGGCGAGCGCAACTCAGCAAGGCTCACCGAAACGGCTCGAGAGGTCTTTGCAGGCGAGCCGTCAGTTCGAGTGGATTATATCGAGATCGTCGATCGTGACACGCTGGAAGCCGTTGCCGACGCCTCTACCGGGAATCTTGTGGCAGTCGCGGCCTTTGTAGGGACGACGAGGCTGATCGATAACATCGTGCTCCGCTAGAGAAGCGGCAAGCTGCTTCTCACTGTGGCGAACCCGCAGACATCTTTCTTACAAGCCTAAACGCAGGATAGCTTCCGGCCAGCAGAATTAGCGCATAGATGCTGTTGCGTGTATCAGCTGCGCAGATGCTCGCCAGGAATCCCAGATAAATCATCAGCGCGAGGATCGTGGTCCAGGGATATCCAGGAATGCGATACGGTCGTTCCCGATTTGGTTCGCGGTGTCTCATCACAAAGATCGAGATGAAGTCGGCGATGTAGTTGATGACGAAGAAAAATGCCAGCACCGCAATGATCTTGTTAAATCCGCCATACACGATGAACATCAGAGCGGCGGCTGTGCTGAGCGCCAGAGCGATTGTCGGAGTTCCTCCGCGGTTTACCAAATCAGCGTGACTCGTCACCAGCTTGTCGCGCGACATGGCAAAGAGTATGCGCGAGGCCATCATGTGGCAGGCGTTCATGAAGCTGATCACAGAGATAACTGTGAGCGCCGCGATGAGCCGAGTTCCGTGTCCGCTCCAGAGCGAATCGGCAGCCGTGCCGAGGGCCATCTGCTGTCCCACATATGCGGTTACGGGCAGCACGTGTACAAGCGCCCATCCAACAGAAATGTAAATGGCCGCTACGGCCAAAGCTCCTCCGAACATCGATCGCGGGATATTTCGGGCTGGATTCCGCACTTCTTCCGAAAAGTAAATAACTCCCGCCCAGCCGTCGTACGTGTAGATCATGGACTGCATTGCTAACAGGAACGCGACAAAGAGCGCCCAACGGTGCGGCAATTGGGTTGTCGCCATTGGCGCGAGTTGAGATGCCGATCGAAAGAAAAAGCACGCGAATACGAAAGCGAAGAATCCTAATCCCTTAAGCAGCGTGCTGAATTGCTGGAAGCCGCTGCCCCAGCGCACCCCGCGCCATTGCAGCGCTGCGAGGAGGATCACAATCGCGGCAGCCAGCACACGTGATTGGCCAGCGAGTGGAGGAAAAAGTATTCCGAGGTACTCGCCCATCACGACGGCTGCGGCTGATTCACTGCCGCAGGTGGAGAGCCAGTCGGTCCATCCGATCACGAAGCCGGGATACTCCCCGAGTGCATGACGAGCAAACGTGTAGTGTCCGCCAGAGTACGGCAGCATTGTCCCCAGCTCGGTGACATTCATGGCGGCTAGCAGCGTGAAGAACGCACCGACAATCCAGACGGCTAGAAATACTTCGCGATTGGGAAGTTGGGTGGCGACATCACCGGGAGTGCGCAGCATGCCGACCCCGATGGTGTTGCCCACGATGATGGCGATGCCGAATCCGAAGCCAAGGATTTGCAGCAGGCGTCCACGCCTGCGCTGAGAGCTCGGCACTTCCACCGCTGAAGCCAATCAGGTCCTTTGGAACGCGGAAGTAGAGCGGACATCGTAACAAACAATCGAGCGATCGGGTGGGTGAACTCACAGCAGTGTCGATCCGCGTGATTTAATAGACTCGCATTTATGGCTACCGTTTCTCGTTTGCGTCCCAGCCCAAACATCGAGATTGAGCCCGCCGTCGGACGGTCCTGGACCCTTCCTGCTCACGTGTATCTGGATCCGGCGCTGCTGGAGTGCGAGAAGCAGTCTTTGTTCGGCAGAACGTGGCAGATTGTGGGTCGTAGCGATCAGGTAGCAAATCCTGGAGACTACTTTACCGCTGAGCTCACGGGTGAACCGCTGCTGATCGTGCGTGGTAGCGACGGCGTACTGCGCGGTTTCTACAACGTGTGCCGTCATCGTGCCGGTCCGCCGGCGGAAGGCTGCGGATCGCGCAAAGTGTTCCGCTGCGGATATCACGGCTGGACTTACGCGCTCGATGGCCGTCTTCTCAACGCGCCCGAAATGGACGGCACGGCGAGCTTCGACCACTCGCAATTCGGCTTGCAGCCAGTTCCGATCGGGGAATGGGGAGCGTGGGTCTTTGTGAACCTCAATCCGCAAGCTGAGCCTCTGCTGGCAAGGTTGCGCCAGTTGCCGGCCCAGGCGGCGAAGTACGCGCTGGAAAAGCTTAAGCTGGCGGAGCGTCGCGAGTACGTGATGGAGTGCAATTGGAAGGTATACATCGACAACTATCTCGAGGGTTATCACCTGCCCAGCGTGCATCCCGGTTTGAATCGCGAACTTGACTACGGACAGTATGTGACCGAGACATTCGAGTTCCACTCACGCCAAGCAAGTCCGATTCGTGGACCGGAGAATGAGAAGGATGTGCGACGTCGTTACAATCAGGCATCCGGCGGGGATGAGGCTGAGTACTTCTGGATTTTCCCGAATTGGATGCTGAACTGCTATCCCGATAACGTGTCGCTCAACATCGTCTTGCCGCTTGCGACGGAACGTTGTGTTGCGATCTTCGAATGGTATTTCCCTGAGAGTGTGTTGAGTACAGACGCGCCAGCCACTACCGTTCGCTTTAGTGATGAAATTCAAAGTGAAGATGCGCACATCTGCGAGGTGGTCTATCGCAATCTGAAGTCACGCAGCTATACCCGTGGACGCTTTAGCCCGAAGCAGGAGAAAGGTGTGCATCAGTTCCACAGGCTATACGCGGACTGGCATCAACGCCAAGCCTAAGACTCACCATGGCGACCAATCCGATCACACGACTCATCACCTTCCTGCTAGAATGCTGCGCCAGCAGCCGATCTCATTGACAACCTGCCTTGGCTGCTCGGCCATCCCAGCAATGTCCCCTATAAACCGCTCCTCGTAGTTTCTTCGTTCTAGTAGCAGATGATTTTAGGCGCGGGTTTTTAGAGTAGGTGACTCCGAATGAGTGGTAGAGACCCAGACTCCAATCTCGGCGTTGGTGGCCGTGCCATGTTCTGGGAAGGGGTCTTTGAAGTGAGCAGCGCCCCAAAGGCTCCGGCACCGGAAGAAGTGCGGGGCGAAACCCATCCTGGCGAAGCTGTTCTTAGTAGCTATACATACCGCGAGGTTCGTCCAGTGAGAGATCGGAGGAGTCGTCGTCGGGATCTATCTGGACCTAAATAAGGATTCCAATGAAAATCTCGATATTAAGTATGCGACTCTTCGAGTAAGCCTTTCTCCATCTTTTCCTGGCAGTCGATGCAGTAGCGTGTCCACGGCACCGCCTCAAGACGTTTGGCGTTAATTTCGTTGCCGCAGTTGATGCATTCCCCGAAGCTGCCTTCGCGGATCCGCGACAACGCCGTTTCCACCATGCCGAGTAGCTGCCGGTCATTGTTGCTTTGGGCAAAGAGAAATTCTTTCGTGTAAGAGTTGGCGGCGCGGTCGGCGATGTCCTGCGCGGCCTCTGCATCAGCGATGCGGCCATCTTCCTGAGTGCGTGATACTACCCGGCGCAGCTCCTGCTGCCGCTGCTCGAGCTGCTTCTTGAACAGTTCCAGGCGCTTCTTATCCATAGTTGCCTGCATTCCCTTGCTCACCTCGCGAAAGTCGAAAATACATAGATGCCGCGGCGGCTTTTGGGGAAACAAAAATCATATGCCCGTGCAGAATACCCCGTCAAACCAATGCGTCGCGTACTATCGCAGGTAGAAGATGCTCTAACCCAATGCACTCAATGGTTATGGGAACTAAAGCTCCAGGTTATGTTTTGTTAAGAAGTGAAAATGCCCCGTCCGGAGCGCGTGCTTCTGGTCTTTGCGCTGGTTCCATATTAGGAATTGCACTCAGACCGCAAGAGACTTGCATTCGGCAGCTGGGAACTTAGCAAGAAAAAAGCCCTCATCACTGAGGGCTTGTTTCAAAGAGGCAAAGGGGGAGGGAACCGTTCACGGGAGGAGAAGCAAGGGACTGAACCGCACTGCGGTCAGGCAAAGGTGAAGAAACTTTTCAATGTGCAAGACCATAGGTCTCAGAGTATGTAGCCTCTTTATATTGACCTTCGCTTAAGCACTTCGCCAACCAAAGCCGCAGCCGCTAGGTGTTGAAAACGGACAACTTAGAAACGAGCAGGATTGACGCCCACTTGGGAATATCCGGATACCCTAGGGAACTTCCAGAACATTACCTGATCGAAAATTTTCGGAAAAATAGGTGGAATCCGAATACCACTTTTAAGCCTCAGGTTGCTTAGATTGTGCACTCTGTTCTTCTATCAACTTTAGCTTGTTGAGAAGAGCCTTGTAGCTGATCTTCAGGATCTTCGCTGCCTGTCGGCGATTCCAGCGCGTTTCCAACAGCACGCGCTCAATCGCCTCCCGCTCAGCTTGCATGGCAGCCCGGCGGCCGATTTCCAACAAGGAAGGCCGATCATCGCGAACCGGCTTCGAGTTTCCGGGGGCCTGAGGCTCGACGGTCGGCGCTGAAGGACGGGACTGAGTGACCGATGGTGTAGCCATTGGGCCAGCGGCCTCGGCGTACATAATCGGTTTATGAGTCGAAAGCTCGCGGATAATCTGCGACTCGTTGCCCACGATCACATACCGCTTTACGAGGTTCTCCAGTTCGCGGATGTTCCCAGGCCACGTGTAGTCCAGCATCCGTGTGACGGCATACTCGCTGAAGGCCGGCGGCTGCTTGCCGTAGAACTCACTGTATTTCCGTAAAAAGAAGTCCAGGAACAAGGGAATTTCTTCACGGCGCTCCCGCAGCGGGGGGATGTGTATCGTAACCACATTCAGCCGGTAGAACAAATCCTCGCGGAATGCCCCCTGCGCAACCGCTTGCTCCAAAAACTTGTTCGTGGCCGCGAGTACTCGCACATCTACTGCGATATCGCGTTTGCCGCCGAGGCGTGAAAACTGTCCATCCTGCAAGACATGCAAGAGCTTCGCCTGGAGCGCGGGATGCATCTCGCTTATCTCGTCGAGAAAGAGCGTTCCAAAATTGGCCTGATCGAACTTGCCGAGCTTCTGGCGGTTTGCGCCGGTAAATGCTCCGGGCTCGTATCCAAATAGTTCGCTCTCGAGCAGTTCGTGTGGGATCGCCGCGCAGTTTACCTTGACGAACGGCTTATCGCGACGAAGCGACTGGCCATAGATCATTCGTGCTACTACTTCTTTGCCCGTTCCGCTTTCGCCGCGGATCAAGACTGTGGCACTCGTATCTGCCACCTGCTCAATCGTATTCTTGATCTCTTCCATTCGCGGACTTGTGCCGAACAGCGTGGAGAAATCGCTCTGCCGGCGCACGCGATCACGTAGTTGCCCGCCATCCGGCGACACCCGTTTTTCGAGTGCTCGCGAAATCCGTGAGAAGAGGTCGTTCAATTGAAACGGCGTGGTTATGTAATCCTCAGCACCCAGCTTCGAGATCCGGAAGACTACCTCTGGATCGGCCTCACTGGAATAAACGATGACTGGCGTTTCCGGGCGCAGTTGCTTGAGCCGTTCCAAGGTCTCGCTGCCGTCGACCGGAGGAAGCGTGAAGTCCAGTAAGACCATGCCGGGATCAAAAGATCGCAGCGTTCGAAGGCTTTCTTCGTGGTTGCTGGCTACGGCGATGTCGAAGTTGCGTCGGGTGAGATATTCGCCAAGCGAACGGGCCATGGCTTGATCATCGTCAGCGATCAGAATCCGAGTCTTCGGCTGCAACGGCTGGTCCTCTCTATTACTGGGTTTCGTTCGGATCGTGCGCTTAGCGGCAAGAATACTGAGTACTAGCGCAATGGGCGCTTAGGCCTGACAGCCGTTCCAGCCGCCAGATCGTCTGCGTCCGATGCATGAGCCATGTACTCAGATTCCAAAGAGTGGTACTTGGATGCCTATGTTAGCCCAGATTTATCGAAAAGATGAACATTTCGAACCTATGACGATGAACCGAGAGTGATCGTCCTCAAGACGAGAAAACCCGGCCTCACGGCCGGGTTGGTTTTATTGAAGAGGATGCGGAATCGCCCTAGCTGTTTGTGCTCCCGGGAGTGCGCAACTTACCCGGCATAAAGTGATACGGAGGCCACGGGCCACTAATCAGAATTTCGCAATTCTTTAGCTGGCGTGCGGCGCTGGAGTAGCTGTTTTGATAGCGCTCAACGGCCTTCTCGTCGATCAGGTGGGCAATGTCGATGAGCATTCCGCCGGTATCGTTTTTGCGGCAGCTTACTTCCTCCTCAAGCGGATGAAAGAGCTTATTCACCTGTACCGATAGGGCGCGCGCTTTGGTCTGGCGCTCACGGTGACGGGCCGCCTTTTCGCGCAGTCGGCATAGATATTCGCCGCCGACTGAGCTTGGCAGCTCGATGTCATCCATGGCCTCGCGCAGCGAGCCATCCTTCACCACAAGCTTGAGGTGCATTTCCGCTTTGCCCTTGAGCCGCGAGACGGAGTCGGTAAAGGCTTTACGGTTGGCGCGAATCGCCCTGCGAAGAGCTTCATCGCTGTCAAAGACGGTTCCAAAACGGAACGGCAATACCGTTGTGTTACGGAAGCATTCGCTGACTACGCGCGCATGCTCTATGACCGCCTGCTGATTTAATTCACCAGGCGTGTATTCGCTGACGATAACCGCGAGTTCACCACTGGGATAGGCAAACACTTGACTGCCACGAACACCGTTTAATCCATCAACT
>Ga0126378_10000035_pt1 | contig 98468 bp, 82 predicted proteins | sample PanSoiMetPlot_23_FD_92587 | JGI IMG/M metagenome (GOLD analysis project Ga0126378, IMG submission 92587) | Tropical forest soil microbial communities from Panama - MetaG Plot_23 | ecosystem: Environmental > Terrestrial > Soil > Tropical forest > Bulk soil | place: Panama | collected 2016-02-17 | reverse complement strand
TTCCGTGCACTCTACCCCTGGGTTTTCTTTCTGTTACGCCAAAACTGTTCGAGTGACTCTCCTTCCCCAAATTCCACTAGTACTAAGAAGGGAGTTAACAAAATAACTAAAGTATGCGCATCATCGGCCAAGAAACTCTCGACTCCATCCTCGCCATGTCTCGCCGCGCTTATACTTAGTTGGCTTGGTAGACCGCGCGGCCGCCAACGACGGTGCGCAGGACACGGACCTTGGTGTATTGCGCAGGCGGAATCTTGGTGAGGTCGTCAGATACGACAACGAAGTCGGCGTATTCGCCTAATTTTAGTTCGCCCTTCTTCCCTTCCTCGAATTGCGCGTAAGCAGAGCCGCTCGTATAGGCGCGGATGCAATCGGCAAGCGAGATTTTCTCTTGCGGCTCCCAGCCGTTCCTCGGGCCGCCTTCCGGGCGCTCGCGCGTCACGCAAGCGTACAGTCCGCGAAATGGACTGATCGGTTCCACGTTGTAGTCGGTGCCAAACGCGAGACGCACGCCGTCCTTCAGCATGGTGTTCCAGGCGTAGGCACCCTTGATGCGTTCGCTCCCGATGCGATCCTCGGCCCAGCGCATGTCCGTGGTTTGGTGAGAGGGCTGCATCGAGGCAATCACTTTGAGTTGCGCGAAGCGCTGAAAATCCATTGACGCGACCACCTGCGCGTGTTCGATGCGATCACGGCGGTCGCGGCGCCCATTCGCCTTCACAACCGCCTCAAAAACGTCCAGGCAAATGCGATTCGCGCGATCGCCGATGGCGTGAAAATTTAGCTGGAAGCCAGCTTTGTCGCGCTCGATGGCCATGGCGCGCAGTTTCTCGGGATCGTAGGTGAAAATCCCGGTGGTGGACGGATCGTCGCTATAAGGTTCGAGAAGCGCGGCGGTGCGCGAACCCAGAGCGCCGTCCGTGACGGCTTTCAACGCACCCGTTTTCAGCCACGGGTCCGTGGTGCCTCCCTGCGCGCGGCGGTCCTGCAATTCGTTGAGCGAAGCATTGAAAGGAAGCCATTCGGTGACGCGAGCAGTGAGTTTGCCTTCTTCTTTCAACTGCTGGTAGACCTGAAAATCTTCCCACGCCGAATTGTCTTGCACGGAGGTGATGCCGTTGCGCGCCACGTTCGACAGAACGATTTCAAGGCCCCGGCGGCGCTCTTCCATCGAAGGATCGGGAATGCGCACGCGCACCAAAGCCATGGCGGCAGCTTCCTTCAGCATTCCGGTGGGCTCGCCCAAGCCATCGTGCTCGATTTCGCCGCCCGGAGGATTGGGAGTGGACTTATCAATTTCGGCTTTTTTCAGGGCCAGCGAGTTCGCCACCGCCACGTGGCCGGAGATGTGCGTAAGAATCACAGGATTTTTAGGAGCGACGGTGTCCAGCTGCTGCCGGTTCGGAAATCTCTTGTCAGGCCAAAGCGTGTGATCCCACCCGCCACCGGTGATCCATTCGCCTTCTTTGTGATGCGCAACAGCTTCGGCCACTCGCTTTTGCATCTCCTCTGGCGAAGCGACGCCTCTCAATTGAACCGCCAGCGCATCCGCCCCAGCGCCGCCCAGATGCACGTGCGCGTCATTAAACCCTGGCATGACCAATTTATCGTTGAGATGCACGGTCTCCGCGCTCTGCTGGCTCCCCCCGCAGTCCAGGAGTACATGGGCCATCTTTCCGATGCATGTGATTTTTCCATCGGCGACGGCCATGGCTTCGGCCCAGGGCTCCGCCGGATCATTCGTGTAAATCCGCCCATGCGTATAGAAGACCGTGTGCTTCGTATTCGTCGCTTCCTGAACGCGGACATCGGCGTGAAACACGGAGGCAGTTAACCCTGCTGCACCCATCGCGAAAGACACTAGTACAGCGCGCAGACGAATCGTTCCCGTTTTCATCGAGCTTTCTCCTCGGCGACTCCGGAGATCCCCAGAACTGTCAGCAAGGCGCGTTTCAGGCCTGCTTCGCGCCCTGTAGCGTCGTACCACTCTTGTAACGAATGCGCCCCGCCGCCCATTCCGCCGGCACCGATGGAAATGGCATCAACTCCCAGGGAGAGCGGGATGTTTGCGTCCGTCGAAGAGCGCTCCACGCGGGACTGGTTTCCAACAATTTCGTCAGCGGCGTGCAGAGCGGCCAGCAGCGGCGAATCGTGTGAAAGTTCCCCGCCCGGACGGCTGCCGAGCAAATCCACCTTCCATTCGAGATTTCCCTTCGAACGGTCACGGGGAGGAGCCATCTCATCCCGCACGCCCGCAGCAATCGATTCGCGAAGCGCGGATTCCAGGCGCGCCAATTCCTCCTCATTCTCCGAGCGAATATCCACTTTGATTTTCGCTTCGTAAGGCACGGAGTTGACCGAAGTGCCGCCTTCGATCTGGCCAATGTTAAATGTAGTACGCGGGCCGGCAGGAACTTTTGTGTTGATAAAGCGAACCGAACCGCGGATCAGGGCATCGATGGGATTGGGCATCCCGAAATCTGACCAACTGTGTCCGCCAGGTCCGGTAATCGTCGCTTCGAGTCGCCGGGAGGCAAGCGCTTTCGTGGTGACATGATCCGTTCCCGAACCATCGAGCACTATGACTGCCTTGAACTTTGACCGATAGGTCTCGATCAACTCGCGCATCCCGCGGAGATTCCCTTCCCCTTCTTCTCCCACATTTCCTGCGAACAGAATCGTGCGCACAGGCTTTACGTGAGCCGACTCCATCGCCCGCGCAATGGCTACCAGGGCCGCAATCCCGGTGCCGTTATCGGAAATGCCTGGCGCGGTCATGCGGGTGCCGTCGCGGTGGACTTTCACATTGGTGCCCACGGGAAAAACAGTATCGATGTGCGCCGAGAGTAGGACGACCTCATTCTCATTTGCTCCGCGCAGCTCACCGATGACGTTGCCAACCTTGTCGGTGTGCACGGCAAGACCCGACTCGGTCAGCATCTCTCCTACGGCCGCGGCTCGCTCTTGTTCCTGAAAAGGTGGCGCAGGAATTTCGGTTAAGCGAACTTGTATGTCATTGATCCAGGAGAGATTGTGCCCAAGCCACTCGAGCGCCGCGCGGACGCGAGCGTTCTCCGCGAGCCGGGAACCCGCGGCCAGACGCTGTGCTTGGGATGGAGCGGCAGAGCGGACCGGCATAACCAGAAGAATAGCGCAAACCAACGCGCGTTTCATCGTGGCGCTGTTGACATCGTTCGGATCTTTTCGCGTCAACGGGGTGCGGGCTCCGTGCAAAGCGCGTGCACCTCGGCGTCCGTGAGCACGCGCGCGGAATGCTTTGCAGCATCTAGGATGCGGCTTACCAGCGCATCTTCGGCGGGGATCTGGTGGCGCCTCAGCCAGTGAATGACATTCGATTTGCCGCTCATGGGACCGATTTCAATCACCTGCTCAAGACCGAACAAGTGCGCCGGCACGCCGCTGTACACGTCATCGGCCAAGCGCTCATTGCCCTTCTGGATCGCCTTGACAATGGCGGCTGCGTGTACACCGGTAGCAGTTCGAAACGCATCGTGGCCGATCACGGGATAGTTCGGTGGGATCTTCGTCTTTGTAGACGCCGCGACTTTTTCGCAATAGGTCTTGAGATTTGAGAGGTCGCGGTCAATCAAGCCCATCAGCCGCAGATTTACGAGCATCAACTCCATCGGCGTGTTGCCGACGCGCTCGCCGAGCGCATTTGCGGCGCCGTGAACCTGGTGCGCTCCGCCCGCAACCGCCGCCAGCGAATTGGCGATGGCCAAGCCGCGATCGTTGTGGCCGTGCCAATCCACGCGAATGTTTTCACCGGAAGGCTTCACTACTTCTGCAACGACAAATTTCACCAAATGGAAGGCGCCGTTGGGTGTCGCGTGACCAACCGTATCGCACAGAACCACGGCGCGCGCCCCATTGCGAATCGCCGTTGCATACAGCCGCTTCACCGTCTCCGGGTCCGTTCGAATCGTGTCTTCCGTGACGTACATGGAGGGCAAACCGTGCTCTACGGCAAATTTCACGGCATTTTCCGTCGCGCGCTCGAGATGATCGACAGTCCAGTCTTCGACCAGGCGCCGAATGGGGCTCGACCCAAGAAAAGTCGCCGCTTCGATTGCGATTCCCACGCGCTCGGAAATCTCGACGATCGGGCGAATATCGTTTTCATGCGTTCGCGCCGCGCAGTTCGGCTTGATCTTCATCCGGTTCGTGGCGATCTCGCGCGCCAAGGCTTCCGTGTGAGCCACCGCGCGCGGACCCGCCCCAGGCAGGCCAATATTTACAGAATCGATCCCCAGCGACTCCATCAGGTGCAGAATTTCAATTTTCTCTTCAATACTGGGGTCAAAAACCGAGGGATTCTGCAGGCCGTCGCGAAGCGTCTCGTCATCGAGCATCACGCGCGTGCCCGGGGGAATCTGCGGCGGCGTGGCCGTATTCCAGTCGTAGATCCATTCGTTTTGCTGCATGTCGGTCTCCGCAGCTCGCAAGCTGCCGCCTTTTCCAGTCTCTAATTTCTAAGCGTGTAGCTCTGCGGCTGCTGCGCGGGATCAGGGCGATACAGCGTCTTGCAAAATTCGCAGCGATAGATCTCCGCTTTCGGGCCGATGACCGCCGCCACTTCCTTCGGATAGTCGTACCAGCGCTTCAAGTGCCCCGCGCAGAGCTTGCCTTTCTCGTCCTTTTCGTCGCAAGCGCGCTGCTTCGGCTTGCGGGTCTTAATTTTCGGAGTGGCTGCCGTTTCTTCTGCCATGGAGTCCTTTCTACAAGTCTACAAACCGTGGTCACGAAAAAAGGTTTTCAGTGCACCGCCGACATTCCGAAATTTGGCGCGGACTCCTCCGGAGAATTCAAATTGCAGAAACGCGTCCGCGGCACGTTCTAAATCACCACCATAGCGATACCACCACGGTTTTTCGCTGTGCGGCAGCCCATCCACGTCCACGTATTTGGTTTGCACCATCTCCATGAGTCCTGCAAGGCCATGTGTGCGACCCCAGCCGCTCGCGCCGCATCCGCCGTGTGGAGCTTCGGCAATTCCAAAATAGCTGATGGCGTCATTCACCATGACGGCGCCAGCGCGCAGCCGTTGCGCGATCGCGCGCCCCTTTTTGGCATCTTTGGTCCATACGCTGGCAGCTAGTGCAAATGGTGAATCATTGGCGCGCTGAATCACCTCCTCGGCATCTTTCACGGTTTGCATCGCCAGGATCGGGCCAAAGGTCTCTTCCTGAAACAACTTCATCGAGGAATCAACGCCGGTGATCACCGTAGGTTCGAAGAAATTTGTGCCGAGGTCCGGCCGCGTGTTGCCGCCGCACAAGACTCTTGCTCCGCGCGCGACCGCATCTTCCACCAAATCGAGCATGCGCTGGACATGCTGCGGACGAATGAGGGGTCCAACGTCAGTCCCGGGATCGCTGCCTGGACCCAAGCGCAGCTTTTTCGTCTTCTCCACGCAGAGCGCCGCAAAATTCTCGGCAATCGTTTGTTCGACAAACAGCCGCTCCACCGACAGGCAAACCTGGCCGCAATTCGTGTAACTTCCCCAGACGGCGGCGCTCGATGCCACTTGCAGGTCCGCGTCCGCTAGAACAATCATCGCGTCCTTGCCGCCCAGCTCAAGTACCGTCGGGATCAGTCTTTTCGCGCAAGCTTCCGCGACACGCCTGCCGGTCGCCACGCTGCCGGTAAAAAGAACCTTGTCAGGACTCGCCTCGATCAGCGCCTGCCCGACTTCTCCCCCGCCTTGTATCACGGCGACAAGGTCTTGTGGGAATCCCGCGTCGCGAAAAACCCTTTCGATAAGCGCGCCGCACTGGGGTGTAAAGTCGCTGCTCTTACAGACCACCGCGTTTCCCGCCACGGCCGCGGGAATAATCTGGCTCACCGGAATGGCCAGCGGATAATTCCACGAGGAAATAATTCCAATCACACCCAGCGGCTCATAGACTAGAGCGCCGGACTTGGCTTTCGCCGCGATGCTGTGATGCGGAACGCGCTCCGTGCGAAGCGCATCCACTGCATGCTTCGACCAATACTGCGCTGAATCCAGCGCGACAAAAAGATCCGCAAAGAGCGCCTCGACGCGCGGCTTCCCGGATTCATTGACAACGGCATCCGCCAACTCGTTCCGCGCGGCCAACAGGACCTCGCCCAGCCTGCTGAGTCGCTTGCAGCGCTGGCGAACCGGAACTCTCGCCCACTCTCTTTGAGCTGCACGCGCAAGCGTAACCTTCCGCACAACCGTTTCTGGCGGCGTTTTCTCAAGATGTGCCAGCACTTGTCCCGTGGCGGGATTGACGGAAGGCAGCGTATCGATTGAGATGGCTGTAGCAGCCATAACCCGGATTCTAACCGATTTTCGCTCCGCCGTCGCAGCGGGTGCCTCCCAGCCTGCTTTTAGGAAAGCGATGATCGAGCCTCGTCCTACGGCCTGCCAACACGCCAGGCTTCCTGGTGTTGTACTTCCACCATTACCAGCCCTTGCGGGGGCACGGTCGGGCCGGCCTTCGAGCGGTCTTTGCTTTCGTATAAACGATCGATGTCTTCCGGCTTGATCCTTCCCCGGCCCACTTCGAGAAGCGTCCCGACCATCTTGCGGACCATATACCGTAGAAATGACCGCCCGCTTACCGTGAACACCAGTTCCTCGTTGTCGGCGGTGCGCGCTAACCCTGACGAATAAATCTCGCGCTCCGTCGAGCGCCCGCGTTCCTCGTCTTCCGAGTCCGCCGAAGCTGCAAAAGCCGTGAAATCATGTGTCCCCACGAATCGTGCCGCGGCATCGCGCATCGCGTCTTCATCGAGGGGAAAGGGATAGTGCAACACGTACCGCCAAAGCGCCGGCGGCACCACTTTTCCCCGATACAAACGATAGCGGTAGGTTTTTCGCAGCGCTGACCAACGCGCGTGAAAATCCGGCCCGACCTCTTCCGACGCGACCATGCGAATTGTAGGTGGCAGCAGCGCATTCAACGCGCGTTGGAATTCCTGCGCCGACAACGCCGACTGTGTTTTGAAGCTCGCCACCTGGCCCAGTGCATGCACGCCCGCGTCCGTCCGGCCTGCGCCATGCAGAAAAATCTTTTCTTGCGTAAGCCGCTGCAGCACATTGACGATTTCCCCTTGAATCGTCGGCTTATTTCCCTGCATCTGCCAGCCGTGAAAATCCGTTCCGTCGTAGGCAATTGTGAGTTTGAAATGGCGCATGCAGCAGAGAGTTTAAGAGTTGAAAAGTCAAAGAGTCAAAAAGTTCAAGAACGCCGGGATTGCGACCCAGCCTCGCTTCGTTGCTCTTGAACGCTTCGACTTTGAGTTTTTTGACTATTGGGATTCGATCACGGAGCAGTCCGCGCGAACCGGCTGCCCGGCTTCACAGCGACTCCGCCCTGCCGGCACAGCGGACAATCTTCCGGCTCATGACTGCCGATGGGCATCTGCAGAAGCGACTGCGCCTCCACGTCAAACTCGATCGATCCCCCACTGCGGTCAATCAGCGCGCCCGCGGCCATCACGCGGCCACCGGCCTCTTCCACGACGCGAATCGTCTCCATCGTGGAACCGCCGGTCGTCCACACGTCTTCCACGACCAAAACATGTTGATCCGGCTTGATCTCAAATCCGCGGCGCAGCGTCATCATTCCGCTCGCATCGCGCTCTACAAACATTGCCGGCACTCCTCCGGGCACGCCGCTCTTCAAATCAGGCAGCGCGCGGGCCACTTCCTGCCCGATGATGAGCCCTCCGATCGCCGGCGAAACAACGGCATCCACGCGAACATCCGAAAACAGTTCCGCCAAAGCCTGCCCCAGTTTTTCCGCAAACCGCGGGTACTGCAGCACCAGCGCGCATTGCACGTACGTCCCGCTGTGCCGCCCGCTCGACAGCTCAAAATGCCCATGGCGGATGGCGCCGGCCGTCTCGAACATCTTCAGGATCTCTTCGCGCTTCAGCATGAGCCCTCAGCTAACCGTCATCGGCTCCCAAACGTCGAATTCTCAGCAGCCTGCGGTGAGCCTAGCCGTGCTCCATTTCGTTGTCAAGGCGGGAGGCCCCTGTTAGACTGCTTTTCACCCGGCCGATGCATGCGCGAGCCATTTTTGATGCATTCAATCGTTCCTGATGACATTTTGGGGGTTTCCCGAACGAAGTGGCGGCGTTACCTTTGCGCCCCAAAAAGCTCATCTCATTGAAACAAATTCCATTCCGTGAACGTTTTACAGAGTTGAGACAACTTTAAGTACACAACAAAATCCCCTGGGGGACAAATCTGGAGGGTAAGGAGCGCTATGACTTCGCTACGTGTGGCCCCGAAGGCATCGGGAGCAACGCAGTTGGCACGACCGCTGTTGGCTGCAATTCTTGCGGTGACGCTCGCAGGAGGAACGACTCCCACGGCGGCTGCACAAGGCACTCCGCAAAATCCGCCGGCCGCGCCAGCCCCGCAAGCCAAGCCGAGCCCCGGGACCACGCCCGTTTCCCTGGGGGTCGCTAAACACCACTACACGCGCGCCCCAAGGCAGCTTCCTAACCTCTTTGCGCCTTACCGGCCCATCAAAATCGAACCGTCCCCGGTCGTAAACTCTCCGCGTATTGAGCAGTTGATCCACGACGGGAAGCTCGAACTCTCTCTTCAGGACGCGGTCGAACTCGCTCTTGAAAACAGCGTAGACATTGCCGTTCAACGCTACTACCCCTGGATCGCCGATGTGGGCATTCTCAAAGCCAACGCGGGGTCCTCGGGCTACGGCACGCCCGGCGCCGCCATCGCCGCATCCTCCGCGAATATCGCGCCGTATTCGTCTACGTTCCCGTCTTATGATCCCTTGCTGACTTCTTCTGTCTCGTTCGACGACAACAAAGTGCCCATCAACAACCCATTCATCTCCGGGACAGGCTTGAGTTCTCTTACTGCCGCCTCCATTGTCATTCACACCGACCAGTACAACACGCAGTATTCCCAGTATTTCCCCACGGGGACAGGCTTGACCGTGACCTATGACAACACTCGCTCTTCCAGCGCCCCTACCGCCAACTTCTTTAACCCTTACGTGCAATCGTCTATTTTTGTCGGTCTAAACCAGAACCTGCTCAGCGGCTTCGGCTTGGCTGTGAACCGCCGCAACATCATCATTTCAAAGAACAACCGCAAGATCGCCGACCTCGCTTTCGCGCAGCAGGCTATCACAACGACGACCAACACGATTACTGCTTACTGGGAGCTTGTTTACGCTCGCGAGAATGTGAAAGTACAGCAGCAAGCTGTGGCTGTTTCCGAGAAGCTCTACAACGACAACAAGAAACAACTCCAGATCGGCACCATGGCGCCCCTCGACGTCACGCGCGCCGAGTCAGAACTCGCCACCAACCAGCAGAACCTCATCGTGGCGCAAACCATCCAGCTCCTGGACGAGCAGGCGCTGAAGAACGCCATCACGCGCAATCCGCTTGATCCCAAAATCGTCAGCGTCCAAATCATTCCCACCGACAAGCCGGCGGCGCCACAACAAACCGAAGCGCCTAGTTTCGAGGAAGCATTGAAGGAAGCTTATGCAAAACGGCCCGACCTCCTCGAGCAGGAATTCAATTTGCAAAACTCGGCCATCGATGTGAAGGCCACTCGCAACGCGCTGCTACCAACCGCGACGGTTAGCGCGCGGTACGGCACGCAGGGGCTGGCCGGAAACTCAAAGACAACTTTGACCTCGCAAACCCAGCTCGGCACGCAGCTAGTCGACTCTACCGGGACGCCAATCAACGCTTTCATTCCCGTCAATGTTCCCGTCACCACAAAAACCAACTTCGCGGGTTTCAGCGACGCGATGAGCTCTGTGTTTCACAACCAGAATCCGGACTATGCCGTTTTCGCGAGCATCAACATTCCCCTACGCAATCGTTCCCTCCAGGCAGACAACCAGCGCGCCATGCTCGTCCAGCGGCAGATCGAAATGCAGGTCCAGCAGCTAAAGAACGCCGCGCTGCTCGATGTACACAACACTTACATCGCTCTCCAGCAGGACCGCGCCCGTGTCGAAGCCGCTTCCAAGGCCAGCGAATTACAACGGCAAACTTTTGAAGCCGAGCAGAAGAAGTACCAGCTCGGTGCTTCGACCGTTTACAATGTGATTCTCACGCAGCGCGACTACATTACGGCCCAGGGCACTGAGTTGCGCGCGCTTGCTGATCTGATCGAGGCCCGCGCCAATTACGAGCGCGCCGTCGGCAAAACACTGGAAGTCAATCACGTCACGATTGCCGATGCTCAAAGCGGCGAAGTCGAACGCGCAACGTTGATCCCCGGCACGCTGCACGGCCAAGTCGTCGGCGTGGAAAAGCTCTTCTCCAACGCCGGTCAGAAGTAAGCCCGTAGCCGTTGCACCTCCAGGTGGGAGGGTGCAGCAACACCCTCCTTACACTATCCGTATGACGGTCACTCCGCGCTTTCTGCTCTGAGAATGGATGCAGGTGCGGCCGCCTTCTCCCCTTCTTCCCGGTGCTTGCCCCTCCCCTACCTTTCGCATAGCATTGGTATCAGAAATGCTTGCCTGTTTGTTGCCAGACGCAGGGAGAAACCAAGGAATGAGCGATAAGCCAAAGGGATCAACGCAAACTCTCACTCCGTCTGAAGCCTCTCCGCATCGGCAACCCTCCGAGAAAGAACTTGCATGGGAAAAAAACACCTTGCAACCTGCTTTGAAGAAAAGCCCCGAGCGCAACTACGATTTCACCACGACTTCCGGGCATCCGATTCGCCGCCTCTATACCGAAGCGGATTTAACTGACTGGGATTCCGGGCGCGACCTTGGTATGCCCGGCGTTCCGCCTTATACGCGCGGCATTCACCCTACGATGTACCGCACGCGGCTCTGGACCATGCGCCAGTTTGCCGGCTTTGGCGCGGCGGAGGACACCAACGCCCGCTTCCGTTATCTCCTCTCTCAGGGCCAGACCGGGCTCTCGACGGCCTTTGATCTGCCAACGCTCATGGGTTACGACTCGGATCATCCGCTTTCCGAAGGCGAAGTCGGCAAATGCGGCGTGGCAATCAGCTCGCTCGCCGACATGGAAGTGCTTTTCGACAAGATCCCACTCGGCAACGTCACTACTTCCATGACCATCAACTCGCCCGCAGCGGTTATCTGGGCGATGTACCTGGCGGTGGCAGAAAAGCAAGGTGCTGACTGGAAGAAAATTTCCGGCACGCTGCAGAACGACATCCTCAAGGAATACATCGCGCAGAAGGAGTACATCTACCCGCCCGAGCCTTCGATGCGCCTGGTGATCGACACTTTTGAGTTCGGCGTCAAGAACACGCCCAAGTTCAATACCATCTCCATCAGCGGTTATCACATCCGCGAAGCGGGCTCGACGGCAATTCAGGAATTGGCCTTTACGCTGCGCGATGGACTTGAGTATGTCGAGTGGGGCATGCGCCGCGGGCTCGAAGTGGATCAGTTCGTCCCTCAGCTTTCTTTTTTCTTCAACGCGCACAACGATTTCTTTGAGGAGATTGCCAAGTATCGGGCCGCGCGTCGCATCTGGCACAAAGCCATGGTCGAGCGCTACAAATCCAAGAATCCGCGTTCCTGGGCGCTGCGCTTTCACACGCAAACCGCCGGCTGCTCCCTGACGGCACAACAGCCTTACAACAACGTGGTGCGCACGGCGCTTCAGGCGCTCGCCGCGGTCATGGGCGGGACGCAGTCGCTGCACACCAATTCTCTCGATGAAGCCTGGGCTCTGCCAACGGAATTTGCCGCGACGATTGCGCTGCGCACGCAGCAGATCATCGCGCACGAAACCGGGGTTACGAATACGGTGGACCCGCTCGGCGGCTCGTACTTTGTCGAAACGCTCACCAACGAAGTCGAGCGCGGCGCGTGGGACTACATCGAAAAGATTGACGCGATGGGCGGCATGGTCGCGGCCATCGAACGCGGCTACCCGCAGCGCGAAATTGCGGAGGCTTCTTACCGTTACCAGGTGGCCGTGGATAAGAAGGAAAAAATCATCGTCGGCGTGAACGATTTTGTGTCCGACGAAAAGCCGCTTGAGATTTTGCAGATTGATGAAACGGTCGCCCATCGCCAGGCCGAACGCCTCCGCAAACTGCGCGCCGAACGCTCGCAGGCTGAAGTGGACCGCCGCCTCAGCGCCCTGCGCAGCGCCGCCAAAGGCACAGAAAACCTGATGCCGTTCATTTTCGATGCGGTGAAGTCCTATGCCACACTCGGCGAAATCTGCGATGCCATGCGCGATGTGTTCGGCACCTACGAAGAAGTCGCCATCACCTAGCCCATGCCAGAAAAGAAAATCAGAGTGCTGATAGCGAAGCCGGGGCTGGATGGGCACGACCGTGGCGCGAAGGTCATTGCGCGCGCGCTGCGCGATGCGGGCATGGAGGTGATCTATACCGGACTGCGCCAGACACCCGAGATGATTGCTTCGGCGGCGGTCCAGGAAGACGTCGACGTGATTGGCCTCTCTATTCTTTCCGGCGCGCATAACACCATTTGTCCGCAGCTCATGAATCTTCTTCGCGAGAAAGGCATGAGCGACGTCACGGTGCTTGTCGGCGGGATTATTCCTGAGGCGGACATCTCCGGCCTGAAAAAATCCGGGATTGCTGAGATCTTTCTTCCGGGCACTTCCACGCAAGACATCGTGGACTTCATCCACAAGCTCGTTCCACGTGCTTAGCCTTTTTCCCTGTCGCGATACATTTTACGTACGCCGCGCATGAGCTGTTTGATGCGATGCTTTTCGTTGTGGCTGGCTTCGGGATCTGCTTTTCGTTTCAGGAACGCCCGCTCGCGCTGAAGCTTCCGCCAATTCTCAAGCCGCGCAAGGTCGAGCAAGCCTGCGTCGATGGCCGCTTGCACCGCGCAGCCCGGCTCGCCTTGGTGACGGCAGTTTCCGAATCGACAGCGTCCTGATAGTGACTCGATATCCGCAAATGTTTGCGAGATTCCTTGGTCCGCGTCCCAAAGCTGCAGTTCGCGCAGACCTGGGGTGTCCATCAGCAATGCCCCACCGGGTAAGGCAAAGATTTCTCTTGCTGTGGTCGTGTGCCTACCTCGGCTGTCCGATTCGCGGACTTCTTGGACTTGCTGAACGGCGTGACTCAGAAGACGATTCACGATGGTGGACTTCCCCACACCGGAGGAGCCCAGCAAAACCATTGTCTGCCCACGCGTTAGGTATTTCTCCAACTCATCAAATCCCTGGCCGGTCTTCGCGCTGACCGCGCATACGGGGATACCCATGACAACCCTTTCCATTTCATCTACTTTTCCTTGCGGCGCTTCGCAAACGTCCGCTTTATTCAAGACAATCACAGGCTTGGCACCGGATTCCCAGCATTGCGTCAAGTAGCGCTCGACGCGCCGCGGATTGAAATCGCCGTCAAAAGCGCCAACAAGCAGAGCGATATCCACATTGGCGGCAATCACCTGCTCGGCGATCTTCTTCCCCGCGACTTTGCGGACAAACTGACTCCGGCGTGGAAGAACTTCTTGAATCTGCGCGGCTTTTCCCTGGTCGCGAAGTTCCACCGCAACCCAATCACCAACCGCGGGCCAGTCTGCGCCTTCTTCGGCGGCGAGGCGCAGCTTTCCCGCAACGTCCGCCGGACATTCGGCGAAATCTCCCGCGACCCGCCAAAGTCCGCGGTTCTGCGCGATGACCCGAGCGGGCGCGGTCGTTCCGCGTTCCGTACTCTTCCAAACTGCTTCAAAATAGTCATGCCAACCCCATCGAAGAATCGACACTGCCGTATCCTCCCGGCCGTCGTGACGAAACACACGACCGCAGCTAGCGCCCATCAAGACAACTTGAAATGAATTGAAGCGGAGATGCGGGGGAGTGGTTCCGTCGATTCGAAGGAGCCCTAGACGCTATGAACTCAGCCCAGAGGAGCCGCGGAGACACACCCGCCCGCGCAAACTTGTTCATGCGTTCGCACAGGCGCCTCCTTGGCGGATTTAGAGCCCAGGGCGGTGAAATTCCGCCCGGTTCTCGTTTGTATCTTAACGGGGACTCGCTTGCAGGTCAATCGTTTACGTTACTGGACGAGTTTGCCCTCAGGGTCGCGGATTTCAATTTTGCCGAGGTTCAACTTTTTCATCTCGTCTTCAATCTTTGAGCGGTCACCGACAGCTACAACGGCGATCTTTTCGGGATGAATGTATTTTTGCGCGGTCGCCTGGGCCTGCTCCGGATTTACAGCGTCAACAGCCTCTGGGAATTTTGAAAAATAATCCAGCGGCAAATCGTAAATGAACAGTTCAGCAAATGTTCCCACCGCGTCGCCGCCGCGTTCGAACCGTCCAGGCATGGACCGCGTGATGGAGTCTTTCGAAAGCTTCATCTCTTCCGGAGTCATTTGCGTATCGCGCATCCGTCGCAGTTCCTTGAAGATTTCGGTCACTGCAGGAGCGGTTACGTCGGTCCGAACTGCTGAATAGGCGAGGAATGGCCCTGGCTGCCGATGATACGCAAACGTCGAGCCGGCTCCGTAGGTGTAGCCATGGGCTTCGCGCAAATTCATGTTGATGCGGCTGGAGAACAAGCCGCCAAGCTCCGTGTTCACGACTTCCAGTGGAGCGTAGTCGGGGGTCGAACGCGCTGCGCCTAGCTCATAGCATTCGAGAGTCGTTTGTGGGGCGCCCGGCCGGTCGACAAGAATCAGGCGTGCCTCGGAGCTTTGCAATGCCCCGCTCGGCGCGGCTGTGGGCTGTCCCTGCTTCCACGCGGCAAACGCCTTTTCCAGCAGCGGCTTCAGCGTCGTCAACTTGATATTCCCGGCAACGATGATTGCCGCGTCATTCGGGAAATAGTGCTCTTGCCAGAACTTCAGCAAATCTTCGCGTGAAACGGTTTTCAACGACTCGGAAGTGCCGATATCCGGATAGCCATAAGGATTGTGGGGGCCATAAAGAGCGTTCCTCATGACGCGCGAGGCTACGGAGAAGGGATCATCCTTTTCCTGCACCAGCGCGGCTTCGCGTTCTTTCCTGACGCGCTCGATTTCGTCCTTCGGAAAAGTGGGGTGCAAAGCCACGTCGGCCAGGAGTTCCAGGGCTTCAGGAAAATTCCGAGTAAGCACTTGCGTGCCAACACTGGAACTATCCATCGACGCACGGGAGCCGAGCGAGGCCCCTAAGTCGGCGGCACTGTCTGCAATCTGCAGCGCGTTGCGAGTGCTAGTTCCCTGCTGGAGCATGCGCGCCGTAAAACTTGCCAGGCCTGGTTTGTCCGCCGGATTCGCGCCGCTGCCGGAACGCACTACCAGGCTCGCTGCCACCACCGGCAATCCCGGCCTTTCGCTGTAGAGGACCGTCAGTCCGTTCGAAAGCTTGAATTCCTGAGGGACCGGCAAATGCAGCGCGGTCGACGCGCCCGGCTTGGGCGGATCCTTGCGCCATTCAGCATCCGCGTTCACCGGCTGGCCGCCGAGTTTTGCGGTGTCCTTCGCTTCGCCCTTTGGGGTCGGCACCTCGGCGCCGAGATCCTGCTTTCCGGGGACACCATACACCACCACACGCTGACGGTTGCCAAGCTGGTTCTGCGCAAAAGCTTTCAGCGAGTTCACAGACGCGGTTTCGTAGCGGGCGATATCTGCCGCGAGAAAATCCGGCGTACTCAGATAGTGGTTATAGCTGTTTAGGCGGTCTGCAACGCCGCCGAAACCGCCGAGTGTTTCAAGTCCTTCGATGATTCGCGACTCAAGCACATTCCTCGCGCGCTTGAGTTCCTCTTCCGTCGGACCGCTGGTGCGAAAGGCTTCGAGCTCGGCGTTGATGGCTTTTTCCAAATCCTCAGGCTTCACTCCCGGCCGAGCCGTAGCCTGCACCTGAAACTCGGAGCCCAGCATCAGCGATTGCTGATTCACCGCGACCTCAAGGGCAATCTGCTTTTCGTAAACTAATTTTTTGTAGAGACGGCTCGATTTGCCGCCTCCGAGGACTGTTGCGGTCAGATCCGCTTCGGCATCCCCGGGCTTAAAAATTGGCGATGTCAGCCAAGCCTCGTAGACACGGGGGAGTTGCACGTTGTCCTGAATCACCGCGCGTTTTTCGGTGGTGATGGGGGGAGTTTTCGCTGTGATTTTTGGAACGTCTTCGCCGCGCTTGAGCGGGCCAAAATATTTTTCCACTAGTTCTTTGGCGTGCTCGGGCTCAAAATCACCGACAATCGTGAGGCTGGCATTGTTGGGAGCGTAGTAGAGCTTGAAGAAATTCCTGACGTCTTCGAGCTTCGCGGATTGAATGTCCTGGTGCGAACCAATGACGTCGCCGTAGTAGGGATGGCCCTTGGGATAGAGCAGGTGGAACAATCCTTCTTCCACAACTCCGTAAGGCTGGTTCTCGACGCTCTGGCGCCGTTCGTTGCGAACAACGTCCTGCTGATTGGAAAGATTGGCCTGATCCAGCTTGTCCGGAAGATAGCCCATGCGGTCGGACTCAAGCCACAGCGCCAGCTCGAGCTGGTTCGCGGGCAGCGTTTCAAAATAATTCGTTCGATCGAAATCGGTCGTGCCATTGATGTCGCTCGCGCCAGCGGCCTCCAACAGATGGAAATGCGCGTTTCCGGGAACGTGGCGCGAGCCTTCGAACATCATGTGTTCGAAAAGATGCGCGAATCCCGTGCGCCCCGGAAGCTCGTTCGCCGGGCCCACGTGGTACCAGAGATTTACCGCGACCATCGGCAAGCGGTGATCTTCGGAAAGGATGACCACGAGTCCATTTTGCAGCTTATATTTTTCGAATTTGAGCTGGGGCACTTCCAGCGGTGCGGGCATCGGAGCAGTTTTGGACGCCTGCGGTTTCGCTGAGGGTTTTGCTAAGCTTTGCGCAGCCGGTTGTGAGGGAGCCGGCTTTTGTCCGGCGAAAGCCACCCCAAAAATCAAGAACGCTGCGGCTCCGAGCAAAAAGACGCGCTTGTTAAACGCCTTCATCAAAGTTTCCTTTCACATGGATACATATCAATACAGATTGACGCTCAATCGCTGGACCACGCTCGCAGGTGCCCCGAGGAACCTGCATCTAGATTACCTAGGTTTTGACGGAGTGCAAGCGCTTTGCCTCATACGATATTTTGACGGCCAAACAGACGCTTTGATTCGCACCGCACGGGTAAACCTCGTATACTGAGAGCCGTTGCTGGGCAGCGTTTGTTACCCACGGACATCGATCCATGAGCATCGAAGAACGATCCAGCTTGTGTGAGGGCATAGCGTGTCCGCTTCCGTCCTGAAAACCTCTGCAAATCGCAAATCTCCCGAATTCGAAAAGAACACGCGCCGCATCGTCGAGCTCCTCACGCAAATCAAGAATGAAGAGGAGGAGATTCGCCAGGGCGGCGGCACCAAGGCCGTCGAGTCGCAACACAAGAAAGGGCGGCTGACGGCGCGCGAACGCATTGCTGGACTGATCGATCCAGGAACCCAGTTTTTCGAGCTTGGGATTTACGCGGCGTTCGAAATGTACGGGGAGTGGGGAGGAGCGCCGTCGGCGGGCACGGTTACCGGGCTCGCCAAAGTTTGCGGGCGCACGTTCATGATTATCGCGAATGACGCGACGGTGAAAGCGGGCGCGTTTTTCCCCATGACGGCGAAGAAAGTGATTCGCGCGCAGAATATTGCCATTGAAAATCACATTCCCACGATTTACTTGGTTGATTCCGCCGGCGTGTTTTTGCCGCTGCAGGAGGACGTTTTTCCAGACACGGACGACTTCGGGCGCGTTTTTCGGAACAACGCAGTGATGAGTGCGATGGGCATTCCCCAGATTACCGCCATTATGGGCATGTGCGTGGCGGGCGGCGCGTATCTCCCGGTGATGTGCGACCACATCCTGATGACGGAGGGCTCGGGGTTGTTTTTGGCGGGACCAGCCTTGGTGCAGGCGGCGATTGGGCAAAAATCTTCGGCCGAAGAGCTAGGCGGGGCGAAGATGCACTCACAAATCAGTGGCACGGTGGATTTTCGCGAGCCAAATGATGAGGCGTGTATCGCACGGATTCGAGCGCTTGTGGACAAAATCGGCGCACCCGGCCCTTCTCCGTTCAGCCATGTAAAGCCGCGAGAGCCCCTCTATCTCGCGGACGAAATCTACGGAATTTTTTCGAGCGATCCGGCGAAGCAATACGACATGCGGGAAATCATCGCGCGCATCGTGGACGCTAGCGAATTCGAGGAATACCGCCGGGAGTATGGAGAGACCCTGCTTTGCGGGTATGCCCGCATCGGTGGGTGGGCGGTCGGCATAGTCGCCAATCAGAAGAAGCATGTGCACACGCTCGCGCGCGGGTCGGACCAGAAACGCATCGAGTTTGGCGGGGTAATTTATACCGAGTCTGCGGAGAAGGCGGCGCGCTTCATTCTGGACTGCAACCAGAACCGCGTCGCGCTTGTGTTTCTGCATGACGTGAACGGATTTATGGTGGGCAAAGATGCGGAGTGGAGCGGCATCATCCGCGCGGGCGCGAAAATGGTGAATGCGGTAGCGAACAGTGTGGTTCCCAAGATCTCGGTGATTTGCGGCGGAAGCTTTGGTGCTGGCCATTATGCGATGTGCGGAAAGGCGTATGACCCGCGATTCATTTTTGCCTGGCCTAGCGCACGCTATGCGGTGATGAGCGGCGATTCTGCTGCGGGTACTCTTGTTGAAATCAAGCTGAAGCAACTCGAACGCGAAGGCAAGAAAGTCGACGAAAAGCAGAAGAAGGAGTTGTACGAAGCCGTCCGCGGTACTTACGAGCATCAAACGGATCCTCGATACGCTGCTGCTCGTCTATGGGTCGATGCCATCATTGACCCGGCGCACGCGCGAGAGGCCCTCATCTGGGCGCTCGAAGCGGCTTCGCTAAATTCCCATATGGGGGAATTCAAGACCGGAGTTCTGCAGACTTAACATGAAAAATGTAAAGGTGATCGAATGCCCACGCGATGCATGGCAGGGGCTCGCGGATTTCATCCCGACTGAGTATAAGGCTGAATATTTGAAAGAGCTTGTGCTGGCGGGGTTCCGGCACATTGACGCGGTGAGCTTCGTTTCGCCAAAACATGTGAAACAAATGGCAGACAGCGAAGAAGTGATGGCCAAGTTCAACCCTTCCCTGCCACCGAATGTGGAACCGCCGGAAATTATCGGAATTGTAGTCAACGAAAAAGGATTGGAGCGCGCTCTGGCCACGCCAGGAGTAACCACCATTGGCTACCCGTATTCAGTCTCGGCCTATTTCCGCCGCGCGAACGCCAACATGACGCGGGCCGAATCGCGCGCGCTGGTGGAGAAAATGAAAAAGGAAACGGTCGCGGCGAATCGTGGGTTGGTTATCTATATTTCGATGGCATTTGGAAACCCCTATGACGAACCCTGGGGGCCGGAGATCGTTGCCGACACTTTGGAGTGGCTCAAAGACACGTGCGTTCGCACGGTTTCTCTGGCGGACACGGTGGGCACGGCAACGCCGGAACTGGTAGGCGACTTGTACCGCCAGGTGAAAGACCACGTTGCGGGAATCGAGCTTGGCGTTCATCTTCATAGCCGTCCCGAGAATGCGCAAGAAAAAATCCTTGCGGCGTATGAGGCGGGATGCCGCCGCTTTGACAGCGCGCTGACCGGGCTTGGCGGCTGCCCTTTTGCCGGAGATAATCTGGTCGGCAACATCGCAACGGAGGACGTGCTTGCGGCGCTTCGCAAAGCTGGCGCTGATCCCGGGTTCGAAACGAAGAGGCTCTCGAGGGTGCTCGAAATGACCAACGAGATTCGCGCAAAATATGCTCATGCTCCGCTCGTGAATTGAGAGGAGATTTGGCTGATGTACACGACATTAATTCTTGACATCGCGAGGCAGATCGCGACCATCACGTTAAACCGTCCCGACAGACGCAACGCCATGTCGGCGGCCATGATTGCCGAACTGCAAACGGCGCTGGATGAAATCGAGAAAAGCCATGCTCGCGTGGCAATTCTCACGGGCGCGGGAAAAGCGTTTTGCTCCGGCATGGACTTGGAAATGCTAGCAGCCATTGCGCACCAGTCTCCCGCGGAGAATCAGGAGGATTCCCGGCGCATGGCGAAAATGTTCCGGCGCATCTGGAGTTATCCGCGGCCGCTGATCGCCGCGGTGAACGGAGCCGCGCTGGCGGGTGGATGCGGGATTGCCACGCTGTGCGATTTTACGCTGTCGGCTCCTGAAGCCAAGTTCGGGTACACGGAAGTAAAGATTGGATTTCTCCCTGCGATTGTTTCGGTGTCTCTCACGCGGCAGATTGGCGAAAAGAAAGCGCGGGACCTGTTGCTCACGGGGAGGATCCTGGAAGCCGCGGAAGCCAAAGAGTTTGGACTGGTGAATGAAATCGTTCCCGCCGAGAATCTTCTCGCTCGTTCCAAGGAGCTGGCCGAGGTGCTGATCGCGGCGAGCCCTGGGAGTCTCTCGCGCGCAAAACGTTTGATGACTTCGTCGGCGGCCGCGAGCGTTGACCATGACCTCGAGCGCGCCATCCTGGAGAACGCACGCATTCGCTGCACTCCTGACTTCAAGGAAGGCCTTGCCTCATTCCTCGAGAAACGCAAACCCGTTTGGCAGGGCAAGCCGGAATAGACAGAGAGATTCGAATGCTCGAATATCACGATGCAAAAGTGCGCGTGCGTTACGCTGAGACCGACCAGATGGGAGTCGTGTATCACGCGAACTTTCTGATTTGGTTTGAAGTGGGTCGCGTGGAGCTGATGCGCTCTCTCGGCGTGGAATACAAAAGGATGGAAAAAGAGGATGACTGCCGGATCGTGGTGGCCGACGTTCACTGCCGCTATCACGACTCCGCGCGCTATGACGACGAGTTGCGCATACGTACGCGCATCAGGGAGTCGAAGAACCGCGTCATCGTCTTTTCCTACGAAGTGATTCGCGATGCGGACGGAAAGGTTCTAGCCAATGGCGAGACCACTCACGTGATTTGCGGAAGCAACGGACGGCCCAAATTGCTGCCTGAAAAATACCGGCGAATTATGGTCGCAGCGGGAGTGCCCGAACCGCACCGGAGCCGTGCATGAGCGTCTTGCTGACGGGCAACGACCTGACATTCGCTCAGCTCTACGCGGTGGCTTTGCGCGGCGGAACTGTGGGGCTTGCTCCTGCGGCGGTTGAGCGCATGAATGCTTCTCGCGCTGTGGTGGAGCGGCTTGTGGCCTCGGGCGCCACGGCCTACGGGATCAATACGGGCTTTGGCAAACTCGCGTCGGTGCGCATTTCTCCCGAGCAAGTGCGGCAACTCCAGGTCAATCTTGTGCGGTCGCACGCGAGCGGAGTGGGCGAACCGCTGAGCGAGGCCGAGACCCGCGCGCTGATGGTTCTGCGTGCAAATGCACTAGCAAAAGGACTCAGCGGCGTACGTCCGCGTGTCGTGGAAACCGTCTGCGAGATGCTGAACGCAAAGGTGCATCCCGTGATTCCATCGCAAGGGTCTGTTGGCGCTTCCGGCGACCTTGCTCCGCTCGCGCATCTGGCGCATGTGCTGATTGGTGAAGGACAAGCCATATTTCGCGGCGAAACCCTGCGCGGCGGCGAAGCGATGAAGCGCGCGGGAATTGCCCCACTCGAGTTGGAGGCGAAAGAGGGACTTTCGCTGTTGAATGGCACGCAGGGAATGCTGGCGTTGCTGAGCCTGGCGTTGCGCGAGGCGGACATCCTGGCGGACTCCGCCGACGTTGCCGCCTCGCTCTCGCTCGACGCGCTTCGCGGCAGTCCGGGTGCTTTTGACGCCCGCATCATGCATGCTCGCTCCTACGCTGGCGCGGCAACTACCGCACGAAACCTTGCCCACTTGAACGACGGAAGCCAGATTCGCGAGTCGCACCGCGCGGTCGAAAAGGATCCTCGCGTTCAGGATGCCTACAGCTTGCGATGCACGCCGCAAGTTCACGGCGCGGTGCGCGATGCACTGGCGCAAGCGCGGGAAACTGCCGCCGTGGAATTGAACAGCGCAACCGACAATCCGCTGGTGTTCGTACGGAATGACAAAAGCGGGGACATTGTCAACGGCGGAAATTTTCATGGCCAGCCTCTGGCGATGGCGGCCGATCAAGTGGCAATTGCCCTCGCTACGCTCGGCGGTATTGTCGAACGCCGCGTCGAGCAGATGACCAATCCGCTCACGAGCATGCTGCCCGCATTCCTGACTCCGGAGCCGGGGCTGAATTCCGGATTCATGATCGCGCAGGTAACCGCAGCGGCTCTGGCTAGTGAGAACAAGGCGCTGGCCACACCGCATTCCGTGGACTCCATTTCCACCTCTGGAAATCAGGAGGACTACGTTTCCATGGGTATGAGCGGAGCGCGCCGGCTTGACCGCATGCTGAAAAATCTGCGAAATGCGATTGCGATTGAACTGCTCTGCGCGTGCCAGGGGATCGATTTGCTCACGCCGCTGAAGACCGGCAAGCTCGCGACGAAGGCCTATGAAGCGGTTCGCGCGAAGTCCCGCGTGCTTTCCGTGGACCGTCCACTTGCCTCGGACATCGAAGCAGTCTCCGCGTTGATTGCAGACGGAGCCATCGCAGCCATCCTGCATTGAAAAAAACAACCGCACAGCGCGACCGCGGTGCTAGCTTCTCTTAGAGGTCAGGAGTTCGAGTTCTTCGATCGTGCGCGGCCAGTCTTCGCCGACCAGACGCGAGAGAGCGCGGTCGGCCAGAAGCTTTCCTCCGGTTTGGCACGTGGGGCAATAGTTGGTTTCGTTGGACGCGTAACGGATGCGCTGGATTTTCGTCCCGCAGCGCGGACATGGCTGCTTGTAACGGCCGTGCACGGCCATGCCTTCTCTGAAGGCGGTCACGTTTTCGGGAAATTTTCCGCGCGCTTCCAAGCGCAGGCGTTCGGTCCAACGCGTTAGCGTGGTGCGAGTGGCCTGGTGCAGGCGGGTAACCTCTGGCGCCGTCATCTTTTGTGTCAGCGCGAGCGGCGAAAGCTTCGCTTCGAACAGGATTTCGTCGGAGTAACCGTTTCCGATGCCACTAAACAGGCGCGGATCGGTGAGAGCGCGTTTCAGCGTGTGATTGGCGGAAAGAAGAACGGCGGCGAACTGTGAAGCGTCGGAATCCAACACTTCCATGCCACCGGGATCCAGCGCCCGCAGCCCGTCTTCCCCGAGCACAACATGGAGCGACGCGCGCTTTTGAGAGCCAGCCTCCGTCCAAAAAAGCGAGCCATTCGGAAAATCGAATGCGGCAAGACCGCGTGGCCGAGAAACTTTGACACCGCGAGGACGCCAGTGTAAGCGGCCTGCAATCATCAAGTGCAGAACGAGCCAAAGGTCATCCTCTAGGCCAATGCAAATGCGCTTTCCCAGGCGGCGCAGACGCAGAACTTTCTTGCCGCCGGCGGATGCTAGGGGTGGACTCGCAGTGCGTAACAGAAACGGGCTGACCACGCGCACGCCTTCGAGCGTCTGCCCAAGAACGCGCTTGTCCAGCGCCTCGATATACACAACGATGTCTGGAAGTTCTGGCATGCGATGTCTTATGCATGCCTAGGATACCGCGGCCAACTATTTTTTGTGGAAATGCGGCAGGACTTTTTCGCCAAACAGCCGCGTTTGAGCCAGTCGATCATCGCCCCAGAGTTCCAACATCATCTGTGTGCAGCCGGCGGCACGATACTCTTCCAGCTTTTCGATGCATTGTTTGGGAGAGCCCGCGATGGGGCAGACTTTGTCAAGCGCGGCGTCGGAAACCGCGCGGGCCGCGGCCTTGCGGCCTCCCTTTTCCATGGCGTCTGCAATGGGCTGAATTTCTTCACGCGTGAGGCCGGCACATTCGAGAAGCGTGTCGGCGGAGCCCTTGATGTTCTGAACTTTGTTGGCGAGATACATGGCGGCCATTTCGCGGGCGCCTTCGCGCGCGGTTTTTGGATCTTCGCCAACGCTGCCAACCACCACGCACCCAAGGTCGAGTTGCGAGCCATCGCGGCTGGCCTTCTTCGCGCCCTCTTCCATCACCTTGCGGGAATAAGTGGCAAATTTCGGCGTGGTGATACTTGCCGTGAGCAAACCTTGCGTCAGCGCGCCAGCAAGCTGTTGCAAAACCGGTCCGGTTGCGCCGATGTACAGCGGGGGCTCCCAACGTGGCGCGCGCGCATCCGGCTTAAGCGCCGGCGCGAAAGCCTGAAACGCTTTGCCTTCGTACTTCACTTCCTCGCCCGAGAGCGTGGCTTTGATGATTTCTATGCTTTCGCGCATTACCGTGGCGGGACCGACTTCCCTGCCCTTTTCGCCTTCGCCGATTTCTTTCATAAAGATTTTGGAGGCGCCAAGGCCAAGGAGGCAGCGGCCTTCTCCTGCCGCCTCCTGAAGGACGCGGGCCTCCATGGCGATCTGCACGGGATGACGCGTATACGGGGAAATGATGCCCCAGCCGATGGCGATTCTTTTGGTTTCGCGGGCGACGATGGCGGTCGTCGCGGTAGAAGAGCGTGCTTCCATCGAATGCTTGCGCCACCAGGGATACGCTTCCGCCAGCCAAAAGACATCGAACCCCGCGGTCTCACACGCTTGTGCCATGCACACGGTCTCGTTCAACGGCTCCATGCTTAACTGCAAAACCCCGATTTTGAAGGGCGGGATCATGAATCAATTCTTCCCCAAATGCTTGTGACGGGGTCTTCGTTCATGCCGGATCGCTCCAGGAATGCTCGAGTCCTTTGATTAGTTGCCACATTGCTCGATTCAGAGGAGTGGGTACGCCGGTCTTTTTCCCCCATTCGACAATCGCGCCGTTCATGAAATCCACTTCGGTTTGGCGCTTGGCCAACACGTCTTGCAACATGCTGGCGTTGTGCTTTCCGGGAGCGTTGGCACCCTTTTCCACTAGCCCGCGGGGATCGCCGTGAAGCTCGATGCCCAGAGCTTTGGCGACCGCTTCACCTTCAGCGATCAGTTCGTTGAAAAGGGTGTGCGTGGACGGAAGCCGCGTCGCCGCACGATGATGCAGAAGCGTTAGCGCGCCAACGGGATTCGTCGAGGCGTTGAAAATAAGCTTCGTCCACTGCGCTCCGCGTGCGTCCTTGAGCGGAATGACGTGCATGCCGCTGCGATTGAGCAGCTCAGAAAGTTTATCGACAAATTCGTAAGGCGTGTTGGTCGGCTCAAACGGCCCGATCCAGGTATCACCGTTGATGTCAAAACCCACGTGGCCGGGTTCAATGAGATGACCCGCGGGAAACGTGGTTCCGCGAATTACATATTTGACGTGCACGGCGAGAATTTCTTCGTTGCCAACTCCGTTTTGCACGGAGCATACAGCGCCGGTTTGCCCGAAGATGTGCTTCGTTTGCTCGATCGCAAGGCGTGTGTGTGTGCTCTTCGTGGCCACGATGCCGAAGTCGCACGTAGGAATTTGCGAAGCGGCGCAAGTTGCGTGAAGGTGCGCCGTAAAATCTGCAGCTCCGCTTATGCGGAGGCCACGCTCGTTGATGGCGCGAACGTGGTTCTTGTTCACGTCGAACGCGTGGACCTCGACATCTTCAAGCCGGGCAAGATGCGCTCCGAAAATGCTGCCAATCGCGCCGCAGCCGACGATGCAGACTTTCACGCTCATGCTGTTTTGCACGCCTCCGCTCCGGAGTAGAACTTCCACGGAACGCTGGCCAGACACTCGCCTTCTTTTTTTCCGATGCGGTAGGTGTCCTGTGTGTAGAGACAGGCTTGGCCGTCCTGGTCCACAACTTGCGGATGAAAGCTGACGACCATGTTCTCTTTCAGCTCGATCTTCGTGTTCGCACCGATGGCGGGATGTTCGATCATGGTCAACCCGATGGAATGGCCCGTGAGATGTCCAAGGGCAAAGCCAGCACGCTGAAAAACATCGGCGGCCGCTTGGTGAACCTCGCAAGCCAGGATGCCGTCGTGCATTTTCAAGCGCGCCGCCTCCATGGCTTCGGGGTAAACGTCGCTCATTGCGCGAGTGCGCGCGCTGGGCTTGCCTTGAATCAGCGCCCGCGAAAATTCCACCCAGTAGCCCGCTTCGCCAGTGACTTCGAGCGAATAAAGCAAAAGATCGTCGGCAGCGACGGTTCGGAGCGAAGGAACTTTAAAGTGCGCTTCGGCCTCGCCGCGCGTCCCGCTGAGGACGATGTTCATCATCCGCGGACCGGCGCCGCGCGCGAAGAAACGCTCTACTGCTGGGGCCATAATTTCCGCTTCGGTCTTTCCTGGCCGATAGGATTTCAGGAGCGCGTCGAAGCCGTCGAGGATAATGTCCATGGAGTCGCGAACGCCGGAGAGCTCCTCGTCGCTCTTTACCGCGCGCGCCATGTCGAATTGAAAATCAAATGGGACCAATGCGAAGGAGCCTTGCTGGAGCTCACGGTAGTCGCGCACGGCCATGACAAAGTCCAGGCCGTAGACGCCCACCCGCGTCCATCTTTTCTCTTCAATTTTCTCGCGTAACCATTTGCCGGGAATCTCCGCCCAAATCTGATTGCGAACCCAAGGAGCCTTTTTGTCCCCGATCCAACGCGCTTCACGCGGAAACAGAAGCGTCGGCTCGCCGGCGACGGGCAACAGAACGTAGACATAGCGATGAACGATTTCGAATCCCGAGACATAACGGATCGCGCCTTCGAAGCCCGCGTACTGGTTGCCGCAAATGATGAGGGCGTCGAGTTGGTTTCCGGACATGGCCGCTTGAAGATTGACAAAGCGGCGGTCGATTTCTTTTTGTGTAGGCATGAGGTGCTTCGTTGCCCTTCTATCCGTGTCCGCCGCAAGTCTCGGCTGCGGCCAAAGCATAGATCTTTGTGGTGTTGACGAGGGTCTCGATGGCTACTTTCTCGCCTTCGGCGTCGCGTGGACCGCTGGAGGGCCCATAGTTCAGCGTTTCAATACCAAAGCGCGTCATCACCGAAGCGTCGGAGTCCCATAGCACCGTGGAGTGCTTGGCGGGTGTGCCCAAGACCCTCTCATGACAGGCTTCGACCGTTTTGACGAGCGGGTGCTCTTTGGAAACCTCCGCGCCGGGGACGGAAACAAAAGTTTCGTACTCCACGCCGTAGTCGGGATGCCTTTTGCGAAGTCCAAGAACAAGCTGCTTGATGGAGACGCGGACTTCCTTCAACGGCATCGCGGGAGGCACGCGGACATCTAGGAAAACGTCGGTCCGGTCGGGAGTGCGGCTCACGCGCCAGGGATAACCGCCGCGAATGCAGCCAACGTTCACAACTCCGGGTTGCCCGTCATACGCCGCTTTCTTTTCCCACTCCGCAATCCAGTCGTAAATCGCAGGCAGAATCTCTTTCATGCGAAACACCGAGCTTAACTCCTGCTTGCCTCGCGTGAAGCCGGTGTGCACATAGTGGCCATGCACGGAAAGACGAACCCACACCGTACCGTAGTGGCCCAGCACGAGCTGCATATCCGTAGGCTCCCCGAGGATGCACATGTCGGGAAGTACGCCGTGATTCACCAGATGGTGCGTTCCAACGCCGTAGCCGCGAAACTCCTTGCCGACAAATTCGTCGCTCCACTGCGTCTTCTCAATTTCGCCGACGACAGCAGCAATCAAAAGATCGCCTTCCAGCTTCACTCCCGCGCGCTTGAGCGCTTTCACGGCTTGCGTGTAACAAACCAGCGCGCCTTTCATGTTGTAGATGCCAAGGCCATAGATGAAACCGTCTTTGATGACCGCTCTCGGCTTGTAGCCAATTCCTGTAAGGAATTCCTCCCTTCCGGTGTTGGAAGTATCCATGTGGCCGTTGAACATTAGGCTCTTGCCGTTTCCCGAGCCTTCCCACAAGCCAACAACATTGGCGCGGCCTTCCTCGACCTCCTGCCACGAAACGTAAAGTCCGGCTTCTTCCAATGCGCGGCGCATGTGGCGCCCCATTTCGAACTCTTCGCCCGTGGGGCTGGGAATGTTCACGACGTCGCTGCACATGGCGACGAGTTCGTCCTCGCGAACCTGTGAAAGGATCGCTTTGCCCAGCTCCTCGTTCATTGCATCCGTCTTCCCTCGCGTTGAGGACGTGGCCATCGCCCTCACAGACGAAAATCGTCGGGATAGGAGCATAGCTTTTCGCAGCCGCTCTCGGTCACAAGAAAATTGTCTTCCAAGCGCAGGCCGCCGCCGCCTTCCCAATAAACGCCAGGCTCGATGGCCAGCACCATGCCGGAACGCATGGTCCCCGGCGCGGCTTGATGCGAATAAGGAGGCTCATGTGCGCGAGCGCCTACACCGTGAGCGACGGGATGCGACGGCTGACCCGCGTAACCCGCGGCGTCAATCCCTCGACGCAGGATGCGGTCGATTTCCCCCAAAGGAGCGCCATCGTGAACGCACGCAATGCCATCCGAGAAAACCTTCAGCAGTTGATCGAGCAACTTGTTGTACTCCGGCGTGAGACGGCCCGGACAAATATTCTTAGTGAGATCGGTCCAGTAACCGTCCGCGCAAACCCAAATCTCCACTAATGTCGGCTCATTCTCAATCACTGGGCGATTGGTCGTTGCGGTAAACGTTGCAATGCCCTTCCCCGACCACACGAGCGTGAACGCGCGGGCCATTTCGACCTCGCCTTTGTAGCCGATGCCCACGGTGTGAATGTGGCCTTCAATCATCGCCGCCACTTCACTCTCTTTCATTCCCGGCTTGATGTGTTTTCGCGCGTACTCCATGCCGATCGCCGCCAATTCGTTGGCCAGACGCATGCGTTCGATTTCCTGCGCCGTTTTGATCATGCGCACTTCAGCCAGCAGGGGCGCAACGTCAACGACTTCGCGGCAGCTTGCGCGAAACGCGTCGTAATAGCCCTGCCAGTAAACGGTCGGCTCGCCCACCATGCGGTCGCAAATTTGTGAAAATTGCGAAAGCTCGATGCCGACGCGGCCATCCAGCTTTCGCTCACGCAGAACTTCGACCGCCATTTCGACCGACCGCACCATCGGCGGGCGCGGATCGTGTACAGTATAAAAATGGAAATAGCGTACGTCTTGGTTCCAGGCGGTACGCTGGGCCTCGCGGAATTGCGGCTCGATGACCAAAAGCGTTGGATCACCTTCGCGCGGGAAGATCACGAGGTCGTAGCCCTTCATCGTCCAGTAGTTCGTGAGGTAGAGAATGTTGTCTGGCGCGCGGGCGACCAAAGCGTCCAGGTGGTGACGGTCGAGTATCTGGCGCACGCTCTGCAGCTTCTTCTCGTCGACCGGATACCTCACTTGGCAACCGCCTTTTCTCTGCCTTGATACGTCCACGAAGCTTCCTTGGCTTTAATCAGCCGGTAGAGCGCCGTGTGAAGCGGCGCGGGAATGGCTGCACGCCGCGCTTCGCGCGCGATTGCTCCGCCCAGGAAATCCACTTCCGTTTCCAGTTTGTGGCGGATGTCGTAAAGCATGGAAGGCGGATGATCGGTCTGCGCGCCGATCTTGTTCATCTCCCACGGGTCTTCATATAGCTTCACGCCAAGGCCTTCGGCGACGGCTTTCCCTTCTTCGATGAGCGCGCGCAGCAAGTGACCAAGGTCGCCAAATTCACTTTCCTCCGCAAAGTGAAAGCTATGAGGAAGCTCCGTCAGTGCCGAAGCCGCATTCACCGACGAATTGAAAATCAGTTTGGACCATTGCGCGGGGCGTGCATCTTCGAGAGCGACCGCCTTAAGCCCCGACGAATTGATGAGCGCGGCAGCCTCCTGGACCAGCGCGAGCGGCGTCTTCGTTGGTTCAAACGGGCCCATCCACGTGGCTGTGTCCAGTTCATAGCGCACATGCGTATCGGTCACGCGCGTTCCGCTCATGAACGTCGTGCCGCGCATGACGTGAGTTTGCGCGATCTCCGCAATGACTTCTTCGCTTCCCAGCCCGTTTTGCGAGGACAGAATCGCCCCATTCTTGAAAAGGTGCGCTACCGGAGATAGCGCCTCGCGAGTTTGCGTGGCTTTGCACGCAACGATGCCGAAATCAAATTGTGGAAGATTCGACGCATCACTCTCGGCGCGAAGGTTTACATGAAACTCATGCGTTCCGGAAACTCGGAGCCCCTGCTCATGGAGCGCCCGGGCGTGCTCCCCGCGCCGCACAAAAGCCCATACTTCCGCCACGCGCGCGAGATGCGCCGCGTACAAGCTGCCGATAGACCCACACCCAATAATGCAAACCCGCTTCATTTACGCTTTCCCTGGCACATGCGCCCATGCCCCTCGGCACCCACGTCACCGGGACCCGCGGCGATGTTCAACCCGAACCATTCCCGAATATCCACCGCTTTCCGCTTTTTGCACCGCGCGGAACAGCGAATCTCCCGTGTTATTCGAATCATCGATAATCACGCCGCTCGGATACAGAGCGTCCTGAAGCGCCGCGCAAATCGTGTGCACCGGAGCTGCGCCGCCTTCGCCCATACCTTTTGCTCCGTTCAGCGTAAACGGCGATGGCGATTCCAGGTGGCCGTACAAAAGTTCAGGCATGTTCATGGTCGTGATGGGCGTGTAATCGCTGAAGGTCGCCGCGAGCAAATTGCCGTCGGAATCGTACGCGCAATTCTCGAGAAGCGCCGCGCCAATCCCGTGCGCCGCCGCTCCGTGCACTTGTCCTTCCACGATGCGCGGATTCACCGCCTTCCCGCAGTCATCCACGCAAGCGTAAGCGAGAATCTTTGGTTGAAACGTCTCGCGGTCTACTTCCACAACGGCCGCGTGAATCTGCGCGGCGTAGGTAAGCGTAAGGTTCCCGTACTTCCGCTTCACGTCTGGAATCTGAAAATTCGCATGAAAAACGTGACGGCAGTTTAGCGTGATGTCCCAAAGCTCTTCCGGCATACCCGCGTTGTTCACGTTAACTAGATTTGCAAGGGCCCAATAATTGATCGCCTTCTGCGTGTTTCGGACGCGTACCTCCGGCCCTTGCCCGCCCACGCCGAGTTCCAAATCCTTTTCTTTCGCTTGCAGTTTCCAGGCCGCTAGCCGGCTCAATTCTTTCCGCAGCTTCATCGCGGCGCCGTGAATCGCGGTCAAGCCGGTTACCGCAAACTGGCTCGCATACGTTCCGGTATGTCCCGTGTATGCATTGTGCGCAGTGTCAAACCCCGGCCGAACATTCACCAAGTCGGGCGTGATGTTCAAAGCGTCCGCAACGACTTGCGCCGCCGCCGTCTCGTGCCCCTGGCCTTGCGGCACAGAACCCATGCTCACGACAACTTCTCCATAAATGTCCAGCTTCACGATGCCGACTTTTGACTGCCCTGAAAACGGCGCGTCCGGATTGATAATCCGCGCTTGCCCAAAATTATTTGTTCCCGAATCGAGCGTCGAGCCAATCCCCAGCCCAATCCAGCGCCCTTCTTTGCGCGCTGCCGCCTGTTGCTTCTTCCAATCGTCCCAGCCAACCAATTTCTTCGCCATCGCCAGCATGCTCTCGTAGTCGCCCGAGTCGTAAATGCAACCGTTCGGCGTTTTGTACGGCATCTCATTCTTTCGAATGTAATTGCGTGTGCGCATCTCATCGGCTGGAATTCCCAGCGCCTGTCCGCAAATATCAATCACACGCTCCATAAACCACAAATGCTGCATGCGCGAGTAGCCACGATTCGGCCCGACCGGGCACTTGTTCGTCACCACCTGATGCATATCAATGCGAATGTTTTTCACCCGATACGTCGCCGGGAGCACCTGCGCCCAAATCACACACCCCAGCGGCTCGTACCGCGGAAACGCTCCGCAGTCATCCACGTGTTTCGAATCAATCGCCAAAATGACGCCGTTCTTGTCCAACGCCACTCGCGTGTCCAGGAACGTCCGTTCGTTCCCATGGGCGCTCGCTTGCATGTGCTCGATGCGCGTCTCCACCCACTTGACCGCCCTCCCGCCCGCTTTGCGCGAAGCCAGCGCGCACACCGCCATGTACGGATAGCTCGTAATCTTGATGCCGAATCCGCCGCCAATGTCGAAGCTTTTCATGTGAATCTGGTCGATGCGCACGCCCAGTGCCGGCGCCAAAAACTGCGACGCAAAGGCAGGAAAGGTATTGTTGCAGTGGTACTCGATGTCGCCGGAGCGAGGGTCCCAATTCGCGAGGATCACGTTGCACTCGAGCGGCGTGCTCGAAAACCGATGAAAGTGCAGTCGTCCGATGTGCACGACGTGCGCGGCCTGCTTGAACGCTTTCTGGACGTCGCCATATTCGAACACGCCCTGCCAGTTGCGGTTGCTCCCCATCGCCGGATGTAGCAGGCTTTCATCTTTCAGCGCGTGTTCAGCAATAACCACCGGCGGCAACGGCTCGTAATCCGCCTCGACCAGTTCCGCGGCGTCTTCCGCAGCCAGCCGAGTTTCTGCGACGACCGCGGCGACCGGCTCGCCCTGAAACACCACTTTGTGCACTGCCATCGGATAGTCCGCAATCTTCTGCGCGCCGCCCGGCCCAATCTCAATGAACGGTTGCACCTGCTTCTTAATTTCCGTTCCCGTCAGGGTGCACACCACTCCCGGAAATTTCTCGGCCTTCGAGACATCCACGCGCGTAATCTTCGCATGGGCGTAAGATGACCGGACAAACCGGATGTGCAGCATCCCGGGCATCTTTTCGTCATCAACGAAAATGCCCTTCCCGCTCACCAGCCGAGTTTCTTCCTTACGCCGAATGGGCTGGCCAACCCATTTTGCAGTCGCGCCATTCACAGTGGTGACTTTCACGCGGTCGCGGCCCGTCTTCTTCTTCGTCTTCGCGATTGCTTTCGCAGCCATTCGAATCCCTGTCCCTAAGCCAGCGCCTTCTGAAGCCCGTCAATCAGCTTCTGTACATTCTTTTTCCCCAGAGGTTCCAGCAACCCTCCGGCAAGCGAAATCACCCGCCCCAGCACGCTCGACTGCCCCGCCCATTTCACCTTGGTTTGCTCGCCCGGCAATTCCTCCAATTGAAACTCTGCCCGAATCGTCGCCGAGCCTCCCGGAACTTCGCCTTTGCCCTGGTAGGCTGCCTTGGTGGGCCGCTGCTCATCCACCAGCGTCATCTTCACCGCCGCCGTTCCTCGAATATGCGAAATACCCACGCTCAGCTTCACCAGAAAACTCCTCGGGTCCACAATCTCCATCCCTTGAAAATCCGGGAGTAGCGGGCAAAAGCGGTTCGGATCCACCAAGAAACCGTACACTTCATCGCGCGGTTTCTTCACGATGAAGTCGCCGGCGAGCTTGATCTCCATCGCTACCGTTTCTCCATTTCCGCAGCCGCCACGCGAATGGATTTGAAAACATTCTGATAGCCTGTGCACCGGCAGGTATTCCCGGCGATGCCTTTGCGAATCTGCGCCTCGGTTGGCTTGGGATGTTTCTTCAGCAGTTGCAACGTGGATAGCAAAAGCCCCGGCGTGCAGTACCCGCACTGCAATCCATGGCACTCCGCAAACGCCTCCTGAACAGGATGCAGCGCGCCGTCTTTCGCAAGCCCTTCCACCGTGGTGATCTCGCCGCCGTCGGCCATGGGCGCAAACAACGTGCACGATTTCACCGTGCGCCCGTTCAAAATCACCGTGCAAGCGCCGCAGTACGTCGTATCGCACCCGATGTGCGTCCCGGTCAGATTGAGGTGTTCGCGCAAGAACTCCACTAGAAGCGTCCGCGGCTCGACTTCCGCCTCGCGCGCTTCCCCATTCACGCGAACGCGCACAAGGATTTTCCTAGCGTCCGGCATATTCGTGCCCCGCTTCGACGATTTCGCCGCGAGCCCGCCGGGTCGCAATCCCTACCGCGCGTTTCACCAAGACTCCCACGAGCACGCGCTTGTAATCCGCCGATCCCCGCATGTCGCTCTGCGGATCCGCCGCAGCCCGCGCTGCCTCGACCGCAGTGCGAATATTTTTTTCATCCAGCGGCTTTCCCCGGAGCGCCCTTTCTGCTTCCTTCGCACGAATCGCCGTAAGCCCCACGCATCCCAAAGCGATCCGCGCATCCTTGCACGTATGGTGATCCGCAAGCATCAGTTGCACCGACGCGCTCGCCGTGGGATACACCGGTGCGCTCCGCTTGAACGCCAGGTGAGCCCCGCCGCTGCTTTTCGGCGGCGTGCTAACCCGCACTTCCGTGAGAATCTCGTCGTGCGCCAGCGCCGTCGTGTACGCATCCTTGATGAACTCTTCGAGCGGAACCGTACGCTGCCCATCCGGGCCTACGCAAACGACTGAAGTATCCAGCGCCAGCAGCGCCGTGGGCCAGTCGCCGCTCGGGTCCGCTTCCGCCAGCGATCCGCCAATCGTTCCCTGGTTCCGCACCTGCACGTCCGCAATTCCCGCCGCACAATCATGAAGAATCGGAACGGTTACGCCTGCCGCAGAGTGTTCCAGGTCCGCGTGCCGCACCAGCGCGCCGAACCGCAGCTCCCCTTGGGAGTTGTTGATGTCGCCCAGGCCTGGAATGGAATTGATGTCGATCAGCGCTGCCGGCCGTGCCATGCGCATCTTCATCAGCGGAATCAGGCTCTGCCCGCCCGCAATCACTCGTGCTTCTTCGCCCAGTTCCTGCAACAGCTTGACCGCCTCCTGCAGCGAGGCGGCGCGGTGATACGAAAATGGCGCGGCGTACACGTTAGATTCCGTTCTTCCTTTGGCGCAGATAGGGAGAGAGACATGGCAGCGCGCTGAAAAGGTTCAATGCGCAGCTTTTTGCCGCCGTCATTCTAGTTCTCCGGAATCCGCGGAGCAAGGCGCGGCAGCTCTCCCGACCTTCTCTTCCATGTTCGAGTTGTCCTGCAATATCGAAGCCGGGAGCGCGCTCAGTCGTTCGTCCGCGGCACGGCAAACCCAACCGTTATCCCGGCCAGCGACGCAATGACCAGAGCTGATCCTACAACCGCGACCGCCTGTGGTGCGGCTCCGGGGGTGAACGTCTGCAGCATCACTCCCAACGGGAAAAGAAACGATCCCAACACTAATCCGGCTGCCAATAGCGCGGTCCATCGCTCGTTGAAGCCAATACGCTCGAGCCCGATTCCCAACACCACCAAAACCATCCCGAGTCCGATCCAGTGTCCGTGCGCATCCACGTGGCGGTCGTAGCTGTACTTCAACTCCTGGTAATCGTGCAGAGCTGTCCCCGCTGCCGCCGAATCTCGCTGTGCCGCTGCGCTAAAGCTGGCTGTCAAAGACTTCCCAATTCCATCCAGTTCCTGGTGCTCGGCAAAAACGGCATACCACACGCCATAAATCATGCCCAGCAGCGCCAACGCGATTCCGCCAACGATAAGCAGTCGGCGCGCTGCGCTCATCCTTTGCCTCCGTCGGCAACTCGCGCAGGAGCATCAATTTCTCCGGTGTAACGCACAATTCCAATCCACATCGCCAGCAGCGCGATGATCACAAGCAATCCGCCCACGTCCGCCATTCCGCCCGCGACAAGCCCCAGCTTCAGCTCCAGCAAAACAAACACCGGCAGCCCGAGCGAGCCAAGCAGCAACACCCATGCCCAATTTAGCTTCCACGAGTCGCGCAGGCTCACGTACGGCTGAAAAAACGCCAGCAGCATCGCAAGCAGCCCGAACTCAATGGCATGCGCATGTGCGGCGATGTTCACCGCCTTTTCACCGCCCAACCGCCCGTATCCGGCCAGGGCACTCTCCAAGGCAGCCGCGTTCTTTGCGGCAGCCGATGCTGTCATCTCGGAGAGCAGCGAATAGTCCAGCGCTTCGTGCCGGTAAAGGTCGACTCCCGCGTAGTACGCCCCATGAAGAAACCCCAGAAATACCAGCGCTACGCCGCCAATCATAAGAACTCGCCCCGCAACGGCGCGGTCCTTCAGCAAACCATCTTCCGGTGGTGGCTGTGTCGATTGGCGAAAATGCCGGGCAATACCGAACAGGCAAGCCAGGGTCGCGAGGATCACCAACAGGCCGCCGAAATCCGCAAAAATGCTGGCCCACCCAATGGCCGCCAGCGGGCTATAAGCCAAGCCCACATAGTGAATCAGAAACACACCGACCGGCAGCAGCCACGCGCCAATCAAAAAAGTCCACGCCACCTTCTTTCTCGTGCTTTCCCGCAGCGCCACCCAGGGCTGCAGGATCGCCAGCATCAATGCAAGATAGCCAAACGCAATCATGTGGACATGCGTGTCCACTTTGGTTCCGCGGTTTTCGAGAAAACCTCCGACGGATTTAAAACTTGCGCCGACTGCATTGGCGTCGCCGGCCATCGCCGCATGCGCTGCCGCCGATACGCTCTCGCCTACTTTCGCGGCATTTTGGTGCAAAACAAACACCGCAAAAATGTCTCCAACCAGCATCCCCACGAGAATCAGCCCGATTCCCCCAAGCACGAGCAGCCTCCGCGCTGACAGGGGCCCAAATGTTTGAGCACTGCGATGGGCAAAGGCCCCCGTTGTCGTCGCGTCTTGGGATGAGCTCACAGAATTCACCGAAGCTTGACGTGCCGTAGTTTTTAGTTCGCAAAGATCTGTAAATCTAAGACACTGCCGCCATTTCCCGAAACGCGGGCATGACGCGCTCCGCAAAAATCTGCTGGGTCTTGATGGATTTCCAGTGCTCCAGCCCACCGAAGTTCGACACGATGGCCAGCTCGCCGATGCCACCCTTGCTCTGCAAATTCCTAATCTGGCGGATAACTTTCTCCGGCGTACCGATGAAGCCGATTTCCTGGTCTACGATTTCCTCGTACGTGAGCCTCGTCAGCGATTCCAGCGCTCCGCTTGCATAAAATCCGTAACCCTTTGCGCGCAGTTCGGCCTTGACCGCCTCATCTTGAAGCGAGTACACCGGCGAGGCATTAAACGCCAGAAAATTGTGCAGAGCCATTTCCGCTTCCTTCCGAATTTGCTTTTCATCGTCATCTAAATAGACGGGTCGGATGTAAACGATGTCCGGCTTGTGGCCGTGCGCTGCACAAGCTCTCTTGTAAATTCCCAGAGGCTTCTCCAAAACCTCCCAAGGAAGCAGCGGCGGCACAAAAATGCCCCACCCGCGCTGTCCCGCCATCTCGTAGGTGACGTCGCTCGTCCCCCCGGTGAAGAGCGGCGGATGTGGCTTCTGGACCGGTTTCGGAACCACGCTCACGTCTTGAAACTTATAAAACTTGCCGCGGTACGAAAATCTCTCCTTCGTCCAGCTTCCCAGCAAAATATCCATCGCTTCGTCATAGCGCGGCCGGCTTTCTTCCAGCGGTACGTTCGACGGACCGTAGAGCCACGCATGCCCACGCCCGAAACCACATTCCAGCCGTCCTCGCGTCAAAATGTCGGCTTCCGCAATCTGCCCCGCCAGCCGCATGGGATTTTCGAGCGGCAAAGTGAACAGGGCAACACGCAGCCTAATTCGCTCTGTGCGCTGGGCAGCGGCGCTGAAAAGTGCAAGAGGGTTTGCCGAAATCGAGAATTTCTGGAAAAAGTGATGATCGATGACGGAGTAAACGTCAAAGCCTAACTGGTCCGCATGCTCGATTTGCCGCAGAATTTCCCAGGTCATCGTCGCGCAGGACTTTCCTGGCGGCGTCTGCATCTCCGCATAGATCCCGAATCGCATATTTCGCGCATGGCTCCTTGGTCTTTAGACTTGTCGGCGCGGCGCCACGTTTCCGTACCTGTCGAGCGCTCTCGCCGCTACCACGTATAGCGCAGAGCCAACTGAATCTGGCGCGGATTGAACACGGCGCGTGGCGTGCCGTAATTCGGATTCGGCGAGCCTTGAAAGAAAAACGGGCCTGCGCCGCAGGCCGCTGGCACCGGTGAGACGTTGCAGAAGTCTGCCGACCCGTACACGGTGTTGAAGTACTTGGTGTTGACGTGGTTCGCCAAGTTGAACGCTTCGGCGATTAATTGCAGCGATTGATGTTCCCGGAAGTGCAACGCCCGCGAACCGCGCAAGTCCACGGTGTAAAGGTTCCTGCCGCGGAACGTGTCGCGCCCCTCGATTCCGACGCGGTCGTTGTTTCCAAAGATGTCGCCGTTTGCATCAAATCCTGCAAACTTCGTAAAAAACTCGGGCGACTGCAGCGTAATGATCGTGCCGAGCTCAAAATCCCGCGTCCACATACTCCCTGTCGTCGGCGATGCCAGGGTGCCGTTGAGCACAAACCGGTGCCGGATGTCGTCAGCGGAATTCGCCTTCTCCTTGTTGAAATTCCCGCTGTCTTGCGGAATCAGCACGAAGCTAGGATTCGGCCCATCGTCGATCGAATGCGCGTAGGTGTAGCTGATCCCCGTACTGAAGTGACTGCTGAGGCGCTTGTTTACATTAAACAGCAAACCGTTCCAGTTGGAATTCCAGCGCGACGTGGCCTCGAAATACACCGCGTAGTTCTCGGGGCATGCAATTCCATTCAGCTCACACGCCGTACCTGGTATACCGTCAAAAAAAGGATTCGAGTACGTGTGGCCGCACGCCGTGCCGGTGGCCAGATTGGGCGCCGCAAAATAGTAGTCCTTGCAACCCGCGCCTCCGGATGAGCTGTGGACCAACACCTGCCCCTGCGGGTTGGGCTGATTGATGTTGTAGAAGCTTCCCAGGTGCACGCCTTTGACGCGCAAATAGCTCACGCTGACCGTCGTGTCCTTAAACGGATTGAATTCCACAGCCAGGCTCGATTGGATCCCGTAGGGATTTTTGTGGTTCTTGTCGAAGCGCACGATCGTCGATGGCCCAAAAAACCCGCAGCTCGCGAGGAAACCCGACGGGCAGAACCCTGCCGGCGCGCCATCCGGGTACTCCCCGTTCTGCAAGAGGTCATTGATCGCAGTATTCATGATGCCGGGCCCGCTCGCAAAGGCGAACAGTTTCGTCTTACTATTCAAATTGTCCAACTCGGGATGTCCGGGATACCCATTTCCCCCCCCGCACGACGGAATCTGGCACGCCAGCAACGGCGAGGGAATGATTCCGTGGAACAGGCCGGACCCCGCTCGCACCACCCAGTGCCACGACCCGCCCAGGTTGTACGCGATTCCCAAGCGCGGATCAAAATTCTTGTACTGGTTGTTAATCGCGTTAGACGGCCAGGTCTCGAAATCCCACCGCAGCCCATACGTCAGCGTCAGCTTGCTCGACGCCCGCCATTTGTCTTGGATAAAGAACCCGTTGTAGGTATGGTTCATCGTTCCTTTTGCTTCGTTGCGAATGTTATTGGGAATCGCCCCGCCCTTGTAAACCTGCGCGAAGTTCGGCAGCGTCGGCTCAGTAAAATTCGGTGCCTGGAAGCGCTCGAAGAAAATCACAAATGGATCCGGACAGGTTGGCGTACCGCACCCTGTCACGGCGCCGTCCGTCCCCAGGAAAGAGTTCAAACTGGCGAAGTCCGCCTCGAACGGATAAAACAGCGGGAAGGATTCCGTGGTCACCAGGAAATTGGTGTCCCCGCCGAAGCTGACCGCGTTCCGGCCCAGGTTCAGTGTCACGCTGTCCACGAATTCGCTTCGCTTCTCGATGTAGAAGTCCGGATTCCCGCGGTTCACTCCCACCGTAAAGGTATTCGCGACTTCCAGGTGCGGCTGCGTCGTCGCTGTCTTGAAATCAAAATTGCGCCGCGCAAATTGCCCGCGCAGCTCATTTGTCACTTTCGGTGAAATGATCGAAACCAGGCTGCCTGCTAGCGATTGGTCGTTAATGCGGTTGTTTTTGAATGCCGATGGCAGATCGAACCCGTCGTTCAACGGAGACTGGTTCAGCAGCGTGCCGTGGTTTATGAAGTACCTCAGCATGAGGATTTCATGTTCCGAAAAATTGTGATCCAGCCGGGCAAAGGCGTTGTCGTAGTCCGCCGTGCGCAGCACGTTCAAGCCAACTGGTTCTGTGGGCAGCGCGTAAACGTTTTTCTTGACAAAATTGATGGTGCCCGGAGCCGGGTTTGTCGCATTTCCGATGTTTGCCAAAACGACGGGATTGTAGAAGGGAGATTCTCCGCGGCGCTGCCCCTCATAATTCGCAAACAGGAACGTCTGGTCTTTCACCACCGGGCCACCAAGGGCCACGCCAAACTGGTTTTGCCGAAGCGTATTCAAACCCGGGGCAGCGAGAATGCTCGTTGCGTCCATCTTGTTGTTACGGAAGTATTCGTAGCCCGTCCCATGCCAGTCGTTCGATCCGCCCTTGGTAATAATGTTCACGATGCCGCCCACAGCCCGCCCCATCTCCGAGCCGTAGTCTGTATTGATAACGCGAAATTCCAGCACGGAATCCTGCGGGGGTGTTCCCCGCTGAATGCCGGAAGCCGTAGACACGTCGTCCGCACCGTCCACGGCAATGAAATTGAAATGGATGTTTTGCCCGGCGAAAGAAAGCTTTGTCACCGGCTCCACGATCACGTCCGTGCTGCCCGAGGTGGTATCCCCGATCTGCACGGCGGGCGACAACAGTGCGAAATCGATGAATTCGCGTCCGTTTACCGGCAGATCCTCAATCTGTCGCTCTTGAATGACGGTGCTGACCTGCGTTCGCGTGGGCTCCTGAAGTTCCGACGTCGCTTCAACCTGCACTTTCTGCTCCACGCTCCCTGGCGTAAGGCGGAAGTCCAGCTCCGCTGCCTGCCCAACCTGCAGTGTAATTGTTTTCGTCTCTTTGCCGAAGCCGGTGAAGACCGCGGATACGGAATACTCACCTGCGGGAAGCACCGGGATCGTATACTCTCCGCCGTCCGACGCCTGCACCGAGCGCGAGAAGCCCGTAGTTGTGCTGGTCGCCGTCACCGTGGCCTTGCCGATAGATCCACCCGATGAGTCCACCACTTTTCCGGAAAGCGTTGCATTCACAGCCTGCCCGTAGGAAGTCGAAGCCTGAAGAATTACGAGGAATGCTACTGCGCATAAGACAGCAAACTGCCAGCACACAAAGTTCTTTCTGCTCACGCCACACCCCCGCCAGTCCACAAATGAGGAAGAACTGAGGTGCAGCCTATTCCCGGCGATAATTCATGTCAAGAGATTGCCATCTCACGAAACTCACCTTCAAAGACTTCGCAAAAATCGGTGATTACCGTACTTGGAGGGCGGGAGCTTGTCCGCTTTTCTTACTACTCGAATCCCACTATATTGACAGCCGTGATTTAGGCGAACGATGAGAAGAAAAATTGGAATCATCGGCGGGACGGGGCCGGAAGGCTCGGGACTCGCGGCGCGCTGGGCGGCCGCCGGCGAGCACATTGTCATCGGTTCACGCGACGCAAATCGCGCCGCAGAAACCGCGAAGCTTTTGAGCTCGCGCGTCGGTTCAGCCGCGAAGATCGACAGCGCCGAAAACACCTCCGCCGTCGAGCAGTGCGAAATCGTAGTGCTGACGGTGCCATTCTCCGGTCACGCTTCGCTCTTGAAGCAACTGAAACCGCACTGGAAGCCGGGGCAGATCGTCATCGACACGACCGTGCCCCTGGCCGCAGCGGTCGGCGGCGCGCCATCACGTTTGCTTAGCGTCTGGCAAGGCTCAGCCGCCCAACAAGCCCGCGAACTAGTTCCCGCTGCGGTCGCGGTCGCCGCCGCGTTTCACAATCTCAGCGCCGAGTTGCTCGCAAAAGAGGAGCCAGTCGACTGCGACATTCTCGTTTGCAGCGACGACGATGAGGCCAAGCGCGTTGCCAGCGAACTCGCGGGAAGAATTCCTGGTGCTCGCGCACTTAACGGGGGAAAACTTGAGAACGCCCGCATCGTCGAGTCCCTCACCGCTTTGCTGATTGGCCTCAACGCCCGCTATAAGGTTCACACTGCCGGGCTCCGCTTCACCGGGCTCCCAATTTAGCAGAGGCAGCTATGTTCACGTTAGCCGCAGCGCGGTGAGCTCACCACTCGCTGAGGGCGAACCCGGACAATGCCCATCGCAAGTAGCATATTAACTTTCCCGTGCAAAACCATCGGTACTCAGGAAAGCGCTCGCTCTTTTGCGAACGGCAGGCGAGACAAATTCTTCGCGCGCAACAAATTCGGGATATAGCGCGAGCCTCTCGCGCAGCTCAAAGCCGCGCGCCTCGGTTTCCGCGCGCAAGCGCGAGATTTGTGGCCACGCCGCCTCGGGATTGATGAAGTCTTTCGTAACCGGCGAAATTCCGCCCCAATCGTTGATGCCGGCCTCAAGCAGCCGCGGAAACCCCTCGTAGCTCAAATTTGGCGGCGCTTGCAGGTTGACGTGCGGTCCGAGAATCAATCGCGCAATCGCCAGTGTTCGGAGCATCTCCTCAAGCGAAGGCTCGGCGTGCTGCGCCATAGGAATATCCGGCTTTGCGCGAAAATTCTGCACAATCACTTCCTGAATGTGCCCGTACTTTTCGTGCACCGCCCGAATCGCCAGCAATGAATCGATGCGCTCGTCCATTGTTTCGCCGATTCCGATCAAGATGCCCGTGGTGAAAGCGATCGAACGTTTTCCTGCTTCCTCCATCGTCCGTAAGCGCAGAGACGGAACCTTGTCCGGCGCGTTCGCATGGGGCAATCCGTCGCGCATCAATCGCACGCTTACGTTTTCCAACATTAGCCCGACACTAGCGTTCGATTCCTTCAGCTTGTCCAGCGCCGCGCCATCCATCACCCCTGGATTCGCGTGCGGCAGCAGCCCCGTGCGTTCTAACACCAGCTCGCACATCGACGCCAGATAATCGAGTGTGCGCGAGTAACCTTGCCGCCGCAGAAACTCCCGCGCCTCTGGAAAAACCCGCTCCGGCTGATCACCCAAGCTGAAAAGCGCTTCCTTGCACCCAGCGCGCCGTCCCTGCTCCGCCCACCCCAGCACTTCCTGCGGCGTCATGAAGTGCGCGCCAGGCTGCCCCGGATCCTTGCGGAAAGTGCAGTACGAACAATAGTCCCGGCACAGCGTCGTCAAGGGAATAAACACTTTCTTTGAAAAGCTGACCGTCTTTCCTTTTCCCTGCTCGCGCACCTCGCTTGCCGCTTCGAGCAACTCGTCAAGCGAAGCTGCTTCCGCAAGAGCGCGCGCCTCCTCCCGGCTCACGAGCCGCCCTGGAAGCGCCCGCCGCAGCGCCTCAGCGTTTCTGCTGGCAATTCCTTCTGTCATCTACGTCCATGCTCCCTGCAAGGTCGAGACCAGCCTCAATTCTAAACCACGAAACTGCCGCCAGACTGAAGCAACGTTTTGCCCCAGATCGTCACCATCTATAAAGTGCCTTTCCGGCCCCAGGGGCCGGTCCTTACGCAGGAGAAGACTTATGGACCTCAATGGGATGGTGACTTATGTTGCGACGCTCAGCGTGTCCACTGAACGCGTAACCGAGTTCATCAAGCGGCTTCCGGTCTTCTCGACCTTTTTGTCCACGCAAAAGGCGGGGACGCAGGAGGACGTCCGCATTCTCTGCGTGCATCTGTTGGCGGTGGTCATCGGCGGCATAATCTGCGGGTTCTTCCCTAAAACCCTGGTTCCCACCGGAATTACCTTCCCCACCGAGTTTTGGGACAAGGCTGCCTACTGCCTCCTCTTTGGCATCCTGGCGAGCGGCGGTTCGAGCTTCTGGAACAGCGCGCTCGACACGCTGCGCAATGTCAAAACCAAAATGGGCAGCTGAAGCGCTGCGCCGGTCCGCCGTTACCGGTTTGTGGGGGCCCATCCAAAACCCACCTTCCTGCGTCTAAGCGGGATAGATTGCGACCTGGAGGCCAGATATGTGTGCTCGCGTCGCGTCGCTCGTCTTTGTTTTCTTCGCGCTGCCCTGCTTTTCGCACTCCGCGGCCGCCCAATCCAACGCAACCACTTCCCAGCCGCCGCAGGAATCTGCTCAAAAGCTGCCCTCCATTGCCAGTCGCTTGGGACTTCCCAAAGCCCTTCAATCCGCGCCCTTCCCGCCAAAGACTGATTCCGCCAACGATACCGCGAATACACTGCCGGTACCAAAGAACTGGGCCATGCTGCTAGAAAATCGGGAGGACGCGCCTGATCTCAAGACCTTTGGCGGAGGCGTTGATGCCAGGATGTGCGCTCACATCCGGGTCTTCCCAGCTCCAAATACCGATTCGGAGATGATCGTAGCGGCCCCCCCGGGAGCAGCAGGCAGCATCACAACCTTTCAGGCGTTGCCGCCTTGCAGGCGAGACTTCCCTGCTCAAATGGCAGTGCAGCGGTTTTACGGGCCAGCGATGCCGCGAGTTCCACCAAGCACGCCCTTCGTTGAACCTCCAACTTGGCGGCTCCGGCCCGCGCAACAGCCGCCTCTACAACCCAAGACGGGAGACATCCCCGCCAGGAAACCTTGAGGACCAGAAGATTCTTAGGAAGGCGATTCCAATTCCGTGAGGGATTCGACGGGGACAAGCGCGGTCTTTCCATAATGCTCGCCATCGAGGATGCGAACGAGGCAACGGGAAGAGGTTTCGTGGAGTTCCAGGATCCTCAGTGGCGTACCGTTAGCGACCAGAAAGAGCTTTTGCGCGGCAATCAGGAGCGATAATCCCACATCGTCGTTTGCGGCATCGAGCTTTTCTCTTTCCGTGGCGGATTGCTCGTCGACAGACACCAGCGCGTAGTTCGCCTTGCCGTCCGGCGAGAACTTTGCCACACGCCCGACCCAGGAAGGCAACGCCGCAGTTTTCGCGGCTGTCGGGGCCGCTGGTGGGCCCGCCACCGGCATCGGTGGCGGTTGTACTTCGCCAATGAATCGGTAACCGCGCTTGGGAAGAGTCTCGATGAATCGCGGCTTCTTCTTGTCGTCCGACAGCGCGCGACGAAGCTTTTTGATCGCTGTGTTCAGGCTGTGGTCGAAATCCACAAAGGTGTCCGCGGGCCAGAGCCTTTTCTGAAGGTCTTCGCGCGCGACGACTTCGCCGGGATGTTCCAGGAGCACGGCGAGAACATGGAACGGTTGAATTTGCAGCCTAATTTTGCGGCCGGCGCGGTACAGCTCTCCCGCACGAAGGTGCACTTCGTATGCGCCGAAGCGCACGATGTCGGTGGATGGGCTGGCACGCAGCATGGGATCCCGCCTGAGGGATGAATATTATCACCACGCCTCAAGCGCGCGGAGTAGCAAGTCCGCCTTCGTCCGCAACCTGTGCTGTTCACTTAAAGTTCGCTTGGAGTTCACCTGCGGTGCATTGTCATCGCTCGAAGAACGCGAGAGAGTGCTTCGCAGTACAGCGCACGTTCCGGTGAAGGGGCTCAAGCTGGGGGATCTGGAACGGGGCGAAGAGAAGAAGGGGAGGATTCCATGAAAAGACTATGCAGAATGACCGGGATGCTGGCGCTCGCCCTTCTGGGAGCGATGCAGACCGTTCGAGCGCAGGAGCCCGTGCTCGTGAATGTTCCGTTCGCATTTACAGCCGGGCAGATGACACTCCCAGCGGGCGAGTATCGCGTGCAGTCAACGCATGGCTCGCCGGCACTCTTGATTCAACGGACCGACCGAAGCGTGGCCACCTTTGTAGGCTCCATCGCCGTGGCAGCTAACGGGCGGCAAACACAAACCAAGCTAATTTTCCATCGCTATGGCAACCGCTATTTTCTAGCTCAGGTTTGGAGAGTGGGCGAGTCGCGTGGGAGAGAGCTTCAGAAATCGTCCCAGGAGAAAGAAGCAGCTTTGTTTGCACGCAACGAGATTCCCGACCAGGTCACGATTGCCGCCCGCTTGGTCGTGCCCCAGCCCTGAGTGCCGTTCGCACCTGAGGCGGCAATTGAGCGGGAATCCGGAGAACCCGCCTCCGGGTTCCCGCTTGTTCTTTTGCTAGCCTCTCGGCGCAGAGTTTTCGGCTTCCCCTCGATTCTCCATGGGCGTAAGCTGTGCTCTCTCGCAAGGTCCGAGACGCGCCCCAGCCGGGAGGCAGTCATGAAAGCAAGGGCTCAAGCAATGATTGGAGCCTACGTGGCTCTGGCAGCGGGGGCCGTTGTGCTTGGGGCGGCTAGGGTACCGCCAAGCACGGAGAATGGCCAGTCGTTACAGCCGCGCATTAGAGTTGGCTCGGAACCGAGCAGGGACTTCCCTCCCGAACTCACCGTTGGCGAACTGCACGTGACCATCAGGGAGTGGGACGTGCCGACGAAGGGGGCGCATCCGCATGATCCAGCGGTTGGCATGGACGGCGCGCTGTGGTTCACCGAGCAGATGCAAAACAAGATTGGGCGCGTGGAACCGTCCACGGGGGCGTTCAAGGAGTTCCCGCTTAAGGTGGACAACTCCGGGCCCCACGGACTCGTGTCGGATAATGACGGCAATATTTGGTTTACCGGGAACTTTGCGCACTACATCGGCAAGTTGGATCCAAAAACTGGCGAGGTGAAGGAATACAAGATGCCGGACCCGAAAGCGGAGGACCCTCATACGGCGGCCTTCGACGGCGACGGCATCCTGTGGTTCACCGTGCAAATGGGCAACTTCGTGGGTCGACTGGATCCACGCAGCGGGAAGATTGATTTAGTGAACGTGCCAACGCCGAAGGCGCATCCCTACGGCATGCAAGTGAACAGCCAGGGGGTCCCGTTTTTCTGCGAGTTCTTTACCAACAAGATGGCCAGCATCGATCCCCAGACGCTGGCCATCAAGGAGTATCCCCTGCCGGAGGGAGTGCGACCGCGAAGAATGGCCATCGACGATCATGACTTGGTGTACTTCACGGACTTCGAGCGCGGACACTTGGGCCGGCTGAATCCGAAAAGCGGCGAAGCAAAGCTTTGGGACTCGCCGGGCGGCGCCAAATCGCAACCGTACGGCATTGCCATTACGCCGGACGGGATGGTTTGGTACAGCGAGTCTGGGGTGCAGCCGAACACGCTGGTTCGCTTCGACCCCAAGACGGAGGCGATGGCGCGCACCAACATTCCGTCCGGCGGCGGAACGGTACGTAATATGGCTGCAACGGCTGATGGACGGGTGTATATTGCGTGTAGTGGAGTGAACAAAGTGGGTGTCGTGATACCTGCCCACTGACCACCCTTCCAAGGCTTCAATGCCGAGGAGGAACAATGTCCGCAACCGCCGCCGTAAAGCCTCAAGAACACACCTGTCAGGGAGTCTCGCGCGTGGACGAACCTTGCGATAAAGGCGCTCAGCAGTATTGTGAGCGCTGCAGCCAGTGGTTCTGCCGCACGCACTACCCGGATCCCGAGTGGCATGCCTGCGCGCCAGAGCAAGGCGAAGTCTGAACGATAACGCAGCTCTTGACTGCGAGGGACGGCGGACGGCCTCAGAAGCCCGGCCCTCGACCGTTGGCGATTGCACAAGCACGGCACCTGTAGATTCTTGACGGCGACCACGGCATTCGTTAGCTTCAAAAGAGGTGGACAACCCTCCACTTCGCGGGCGAGCTTTGCGACTCGGGGGATCGAGAACCGCCGCCTCGAGATCGCAAAAAGCTGGAAATTTCTTGACGAGAGAATCCCTTGGCCAACCCCATCATCACACTGACGACGGACTACGGCACGAACGATCACCTGGTCGGCACGTTGAAGGGCGTGATCCTGAAGATCAATCCGGACGTGACGATCGTGGACATCACCCACAACGTCACGCCGTTTGATCTGCTCGACGGCGCGCTAGCGATTGGCTCGGCGTACGCGTATTTCCCGCCGAAGACGGTGCACCTGGTGGTCGTGGATCCCGGAGTGGGGACCGAGCGCCGGCCTTTGCTGGTCAGCGCAGCGAATGAATATTTTGTGGCGCCGGACAACGGCGTGCTATCGGTGATTTACGAGCGCGAGGCGGAGAGCCTGGTAGTGCGGCACGCGAACGCAGAGCACTATTATCTCCAGCCCGTAAGCAAAACGTTTCACGGACGCGACATTTTTGCGCCGGTGGCGGCGTGGCTTACGAAGGGTTGGCAGACCTCCGGCATGGGCGACGAGATTCAGGATTACAAGCGGTTCTCGCTTCCCCGCCCCAAGGAGGCCGATGGCGTGATCAAGGGAGTGATTCTGCGCGCCGATTCGTTCGGGAATCTGATTACGAATTTGCGCCAGGAGGACTTGCCGGAGAGCGTTTTCAATGGCGGCGGGATTAATTTGCAGGTCGGCACGCAAACTGTAAACAAACTTGTAGAAACATTCGCGCAAGGGAATGGCCCGGAGCCTTTTGCGTATCTGGGATCGAGCGGGTTCGTGGAGATTGGCGTGAACAAAGGAAACGCCGCACGCACGCTAGGCTTGGGCCGCGGCACCGCCGTCGTCCTCACAAAAACCTAGAGACTCCTGATTCACTAACGGGTCGTACCAACGTACACCGGCTCGATCGACCGCAGGGGCGCCTTCGAGTTGGGTGCGGGTGCGCGGATCGAGCCAGTCGCGCTTAACACCTCCAAACAGATTGAAGAAAATCGCGGCCACCATGCTTCGCGCATCGACCGGGCCGTGGCCTTGCGTTACAAGTGAAGGCTTCCTAGACAGCGGCTGGGGCCGCTTGCTTCCGCCTGTGCCAGAAACCCAATGCGGCGAACAGCAGGACGGCAGGCAGCCCGGTTAGTCCGCAAGCGATAAAGAAAATGCCGTAGGCGTGAATGAGCCCGTGCGTGGCGCTCAGGCTTTCGACCACAGCGCCGGAAAACCCCTTTAAGATCTTTCCCAGCCAGGCATAGGTGGAACTCAAAAGCGCATATTGCGTGGCGGTGTATCCCAGATTGGTGAGACTCGACATGTACGCAACCAGCGCAACGCCAGCAAAGCTGATGCCGAAGTTGTCCCCTGCCATGACCAGCGCGAAGAGAGGAATGCTCGGGCCCGCGAACGCGAGAGAAGCATACGCCGCAATCGCAGCTGCCTGCACAAGGCCCCCGATGATGAGCGCGCGCATGTAGCCAAGCTTCACCGAGCAGAATCCGCCCGCGGCGATGCCTGCAAACGTAGCGATGAGTCCGATGGAGCCGCGCACCTCTCCGACCGTTTCCTTCGAAAGACCGATGTCGTGGTAGTAGGGATTTGACATCGGACCCATGATGAAGTCCGGTAACCGGTAGAGGCTGATTGCCGCCAACATCAAAAGCGCAAGCCAGCCATGTGCGCGGAAGAAAGCGATGAACGGTCCCACAACTGCATCGAAGAACCCGCGCGGTGACCACAGCGGCGCTTCGCGCTCTTTTTCATCCCTCAGCGCATGCGCACGCCCCGGTTCTTTCGCAAACCACGTCGCGATCATTCCAACGGCCATACCTGCGCCATAGATACCGTAGGACATGCGCCAGCCCACGGTCGCCGCCACGATGAGGATAACGGAATCCGTAGCCAGTAGCGCCAGACGGTAGCTGAACTGATAGGCAGACGCGAGGAGTCCTTGTTCCTCTCCGTCGTCCGCCGATTCAATTCGCCAGGCATCGACCACAATGTCCTGTGTCGACGAGGCAAACGCGACCACGAGCGCAAAAGCGCCAAGCCGGCCGAGCCCGGCTTTCGTGCCAGTTCCGCCCATGGCACACAGCGCCAGCCCGACGACGATCTGCGAGAACATCATCCATCCGCGCCGATGTCCAAGCCGTTTAAACAACGGTAAGTCGACGCGATCCATCAGGGGCGCCCACAGAAATTTCAGCGAATAGGCAATGCCCACCCAGGAAAGAAACCCGATCGCCGTCAGCGAGGTGTGTTCATCGCGCAGCCAGTAGCCAAAGGTATTGCCGACCAGAAAAAAGGGAAGGCCTGAAGAAAACCCGAGCAACAACATCGCCAGCGTTTTGGGCCGCAGGTAATCAGCGATGCGGTGCTTGTGAGGACGCACGCCTTCATTCTCTACGCGAGCCTCACGAAACTCAACGCTCATACCACCGAGTCTTGTCCATGCTGACACTCTACCGAGTGTCACCGTTCATGCTGATAGGCACCCTCCGACAGCGCGGCCGGGCATCTGGCTGCGGCGACAGGCGGCGAGCATTCCGGCTGGAATAGCGATGGCGGAGCAGACCTCGAGCGCGAGAAAGGCGAGCTACAGCGTAACGGGAGAGCGCTTTAAGAGTCTCCCACGGAGGATTTTGGATCTCTCGTCAGTTGGAGCATGACGTCGGCGGCGTTCGAAGGAGGCGCCTCTGTTTCCGGCGGGCGCACGCGCTGGATTTTTACGCGCGCGACACGCTTTCCATCCATCTCGATTACGGTGAAGTGATGGTTGCCGTAATCAAAACTCTCGCCACCTTTGGGGATGAAGCCGAGTTGATCAAGCATGAAGCCGCCGACGGTGGCGTATGCGGGATCCTCGGGCAACGTGATGTTGTACTGCGCATCGAGGTCGCGAACGTTGGAGGCGCCGTCAAAGATCATGGCGCCATCGGCGAGCGGAAGCGGTCTCTCCTCCACGTCAAACTCGTCGTGAATTTCGCCAACCATTTGCTCGATGATGTCCTCTATGGTGACGAGCCCGAGGATGCTGCCGAATTCATCTACGACCATGGCCAAACCAACGCGGCGCGTGCGAAGTTCGAGCAGCAGTTCGCTCGCGGGCTTGGTTTCGGGAACGATAAGGACTTCACGTAAAACGCGCCGCAAATCAAAGGCCGGCGGGGCGATGTTTTCTTCGAGGCGCCGTTCGCGGTCGAGAAGGACCCACATCATGTCCTTGATGTGCACGAAACCGATAATGTGGTCGAGGGAACCACGATACACTGGAATGCGCGAGCGCTGCGTGGTGGCAAACGCTCTCATCACATCATCGAGGCTGGACTCGATGGGAAGGGTATGCATGTCCGGGCGCGGCACCATGATTTCGCGGACTTGAATTTGCGAAAGTTCGATGGCGCTGAGAATGAATTTTTCCTCGCCTGGCGCGAGAAGACCGCGCTCGCGTGCTTGTTGAATCTGGATTTGCAGCTCTTCCGTGGAGTGCGCAAATCCGTGCGTCGGCGCGACAGAAACGCCTAGGGCTCTCACGATTCCGCTGGACACACCGTCCAATAGACTGATGGCCACGCGGAAGGTGTTGAGGAACCAACGGAACGGGATGGCCACCAAGAGGGCGATGCGTTCGGGACGGGCGAGGCTCACGGTTTTGGGAACGAGTTCGCCGATGACCACGTGGAGCGCGCTCAACAAAGCAAAAGCGCAGGCCACGGCAAGCCCGTGAGTGAGAAACACCACGTTCAAGCCAGGCTTGGCGGGCCACAACGCCTGGAAGCCTCTTGCCAGGGTGATTTCGCCGAGGGCGCCGATGGCCAGGCTGGTCAGCGTAATGCCCAGCTGAACGCCAGACACGACGCGATGCAGATCGCCGAGCAAACTTTCGACGACGCGGGCGCGCGCGTTGCCCTTGGCCACGAGTTGGCGGATACGCGACAATCGCACGGCCACGAGAGAAAATTCGGTCGCGGCAAAAAAGCCGTTCAGCGCGACCAGCATCAACACGCCGATGAGACGGACTACGAACATGGCTCAGATTCTCTTAGTGGCTCCTACTGCAATTGTAACAGGACAGCTACGCGATACTCGCGGCGGTGTCCCGAGAGAAACCGGAGAGGAAAAGTGACAACAGGCTTCTTCCCAGGCAGCTTTTTCCCGAAAAACACAATCAGAATCTTTGTGGGAGGGTTGACACACGGCTTCCGTGTTTTTAGGATATGGTTTCACTGCTACGCATTCAGTGAAGCACTCGGCGGTTCTCAATCGTCTCGAGTTGGCACGTTTTTCCAAAATTAAAAAAATATGATCAAAGTCAGCGAGCTTACAAAGAGGTACGCACGCACTACAGCCGTAGATCACATCTCGTTCGAGGTGGAGAAAGGTCAGATCGTGGGCTTTCTTGGCCCGAACGGGGCGGGCAAGACCACCACGATGCGCATGCTGACGTGTTTCCTACCTCCAACTTCAGGGTTGGCATCGGTGGCAGGTTTCGACGTGCTCGAGCAGCCGGTGGAAGTGAAAAGGCGCATCGGCTATTTGCCGGAGGCTCCGCCGCTCTACCAGGAGATGCGCACGACGGAGTATCTGCAATTTGTCGGCAGGCTCAAGGGACTGTCCGGGACGGATTTGAAGCAGCGCGTGGACACCGCCTGCGAGCGCTGCGCCATCACGGATGTGAGAGATAAGCTGCTCGGGAAGCTGTCGAAAGGCTATCGGCAGCGGGTGGGATTGGCCCAGGCGATTTTGCACAACCCTGACGTGCTGATTTTGGACGAGCCGACGGCGGGGCTCGATCCCAAGCAAATCAATGAGACGCGAGACCTGATCAAGAGCCTGGCAGGCGACCACACGATTATTTTGAGCACTCATATCCTGCCCGAAGTGGAACAAACCTGCGAGCAGGTGATCATCATCAGCAAAGGAAAGCTGGTGGCGACGGATTCGGTCAGCAACCTGCGGGCCCGCGGACGCGGCGCGGAATTGGTGCTGGTGGAAGTGGGATCTCGCGACGGGGGGCTCGATACCGTCGCGGTGCAGGAACAGCTGGAAAAAGTGGTTGGAGTGAGCCGCGTGGCGTTCAAGGAAAAGCGTGCAAACGGAAGCGCGTTTGAGGTAGAGAACCGCAAGGGCGCGCTTGCGCGGGGCGACTTGGCCCGCGCGGTGGTCCAGGCGGGCTGGGATCTGAATGAGTTGCGGCCCGCAGCGGTTAGCCTGGAAGAAATCTTCTTACAGCTCACGCAAGAACAATCCGCGGCGCCCGCGGAAAAACCCAAGGCAAAGGAAGCCGCGCAATGACCACAGCGAGAAATATCTGGATTATTTGCCAAAAAGAGCTGCGCAGTTATTTCGTTTCACCTATCGCCTACATCTTGATCATCATCTACGCCACCCTTTTTGGATTTTTCTTTTGGAGCATGGTCGGGGCCTTCGTTTATTACAGCATGGAGTCGCAGATGCGCGGCGAGATGTACCCCATGAACGTCAACGAGCAGATTGTGCGGCAACTCTTGGGCAACATTAATGTCATCAACCTGTTGTTGATCCCGCTTATGACCATGCGATTGTTCGCCGAAGAAAAGCGGAATGGCACGATCGAGTTGCTAGCGACGTCTCCAGTTCGGGATGGGGAGGTCATTTTTGGAAAGTGGCTGGCCTCCGTCATTCTCTACACCGCGATGCTTTTGTTCACGGGCCTGAACTTTGTTTTTCTCTTCAAGTACGGGAACCCGGATTGGAAGCCGATGGCGGTCAGCTTCCTGGGAGTGCTGTTGCAGGCGGCTGCCCTGCTGGCCATTGGGATTTTCATTTCGACGCTCACTAAAAACCAGATCATCGCTGGCACCGTGACTTTTGGCGTGTGCCTTCTCATCTTCGTACTGGGTTGGGTCGGGGAATACCAATTCTCGACCTGGGCGCAAGTGGCAACATATTTGTCGACGACCACACACATGCAGTCGTTCCTGAAAGGGGTCATCGACACGAAGGATGCCGTTTATTACGTGAGCGCGATTTTCCTGGGGCTGTTTCTGACGGCACGGTCGCTTGAGTCCTCGCGGTGGAGGGCGTAAATGAACCTTTCGGTGCTGCTCAAGGCAAGACAAACCAAATATGCCGCTTATGCGACGCTTTATACGCTTGTCGTGCTGGCCGTACTCACCGTGGCCAATGTACTCGGCGACCGTTACAGCAAAACCTACGATTCCACTTCCAACCGGCGCTATAGCCTTTCCGAACAAACCGCGAAGATCGTGAAGGGGCTCAAAAAACCCGCGACGATTTATTACTATGACCGACCAACGGGTTTCAAACAGGCGAAAGACACGCTGGATCAATACGCAAATCTCTCGCCCAAGGTACATGTGGAATACGTGGACCTTGAGAAAAACCCGTTCGCGGCGCGCGAAGCGGGGATCCGAAGCCTTGGCACGGCCATTGTCGAGATTGGCAGCCGCAAAGAAGAAGCCAAAGGAGTCAACGAGGAAGGCATTACCGGCGCGTTTATTCGCGACTTGAAGTCCACCGCGCGCACGATTTGCTTCCTGACCGGCAGCGGCGAGCATCAAATTGATGAACCAGGCCCCGAGGGCTATTCGCGGTTCAAGGATTTACTTGGCAAAGACAGCTACGAAGCCAAGTCCATCAACCTGCTGATGAAAGCGGAAGTGCCGAGCGACTGCACCGTTGTAGTCGTTGCGGGCCCCAAGTCGGATTACCAGCAACCGGAAGTGGACGCCATCAAGAAGTACCTCGAAGACGGCGGGCGTGCGATGTTTCTGCTGAACCCGCCGTTGAAAATGGGGCGGATGGAAATTGCAGATAACGAAGCCCTCTCGAAAATTCTGGAAAGCTGGGGAGTCACGCCAAACAAAGACTTAATCCTCGATTTGAACCCCATCGGCCAGATCGCCGGGCTTGGCTATCAAGATGCCTTGGTGACACGCTACGACTCACACCAAATTGTCAACGAAATGAAAGGCAACGCGACAGCGTTCCCGTATTCGCGCTCACTGGAAGTGAAAAACGGGGACAAGACGTCCGTAGACAAGCTCTTTGAAACGTCAGAAACAAGCCTGGCAACGGAGAAATTGGATACACCACGCATCAACGCCAACGACCCAAAAAACAAAAAGGGCCCATTGACGCTGGCTGCTGCCGGAACGTACCGGACGGGCAAGGAGAATGAGCAAGGGCGTTTCGTGGTGGTTGGGAGTTCGGACTGGGCTGCCAACGGGTTTCTTCCCTTCAATGGGAATCGGGACCTAGCAATGAATTCGATTAACTGGCTGGCGTCTGACGAAGAGCTGATTTCCATCCGTCCGAAGGACCGTGACGACCGGCGCATCACCATGACACGGGCGCAGTTGAATTGGGTGGGCATTACAAGCCTTGGTATTCTCCCGCTTGCCGTTGTGATCGCCGGAGTGACGGTATGGTGGCGCAGAAGGTAGTCCGTATTGTTTTGAACGAGAGGCTTACCGGGGAATGATTCTATGAAGGGCAGAGGGTTAGTTGTCGCCGCAATCGCTCTTGCGGCGCTGTCTGGGACGCTGTACTGGTCGAATCATCGAAAGCCAGCCGCCAGCAGCGTGACTTCGGCGGCGGAGGCTTCGCCGAAAGTTCTGGAAATCAAACCAGCAGATGTCATGGCCATCAAGATCGCAAAGAAAGACGGCCAGGAACTTGCGCTGTCCAAGAACGCCAGCGGGAAGTGGCAGATTACTTCACCGAAAGCATTGGCGGCGGACCAGGATGCCGTCTCAAGCCTGCTTTCCGCGCTTTCTCCGCTGAATTCCGATCGTCTGCTGGAAGAAAAAGCCGCAGATCTGAATGCGTATGGGCTCTCGAGACCGACGGCTGAAATCAGCGTCACGGAAAAGAACAACAAGTCCGAGGATTTGTTGCTTGGCGATGATACTCCGACGAGCAGCGGCGCCTATGCTACGGTGAAGGGCGATCCGCGCGTATTCATCATCGCGAGCTACAACAAAACGAGTCTGGACAAAAGCGAAAACGACCTGCGGGACAAGCGGTTGCTGGCGTTTGATGCAGAGAAGCTGAGCCGCGTGGAGCTGACGGCGAAAAAGGAATCGATCGAGTTTGCGCGAAACAAGGATCAGTGGCAAATCCTGAAGCCTAAACCGATGCGGGCGAACCAGTCGGCGGTGGAAGATCTGGTACGGTCGCTGGGCGACGCAAAGATGGAACTGAGCGCGACGGACGATGAGAAAAAAGTTTTGAGCGCGTTCAAAGCCGGCAAGCACGTGGCTACCGGCAGGGTGACGGATGTCGTAGGGACGCAAGAACTGCAAGTTCGCAAGAATAAGGACGATTATTACGCGAAATCGAGCGCGGTCGCCGGCGCTTACAAAGTTTTGTCCTCGGTAGGCAGTTCGATGGACAAGAGCCTCGACGACTTTCGGAATAAGAAGCTCTTTGACTTTGCATTCGTCGACCCCGAGAAAATCGAAATTCATGACGGCGCGAAGAGCACCTTCCTTACGCGCAGCGGGTCCGACTGGTGGTCCAACGGAACAAGAATGGATGAAAGCAGCGTGAGCGCGCTGGTCGCAGACCTCCGCGAGTTGACCGCGACGAAATTCCCGGACAGCGGATTTACGACGTCCGCGATCGAGGTGACCGTCACTTCCGACAGCGGGAAGCGCGTGGAAAAAGTGCAGATCGCAAACAACGGAGACCGGTACATCGCCAAGCGCGAAAACGAGCCTGCGCTCTATGAATTGAATGCATCCGCGATCACCGACTTACAAAAAGCGGCCGCCGACGTGAAGGCTGCTCCGGCGCCAGCACCTGCCGCGTCGCCGAAGAGGAAATAGGCAGTCCGGCACGCTTCTTCCCCGCGCGGTTGCGCACAGGAAACGGCTACTCTAAACTAATTTTTTCTCAACTTGCCCAGGAGCGCCATTGCGAACTTTCTTCCGAGCCCTTTCCTGGATTCTTGGGTTCCTCGTCATTCTAGTTGCCACAATCGCCTGGTGGTTCGTCTACCGGCCTCTTCCGCAGCTCAATGGAAGCATTGTGCTTGCTGGCCTTCAGCAGGCGGTCACGGTGGATCGCGACGGCTGGGGCGTGCCGCATATCCGAGCGGCATCGGTTGAAGATGCAGCCGAAGCGCAGGGATACGTCATGGCGCAAGACCGGCTGTGGCAACTGGATTTGCTGCGGCGAGTAGCGCGGGGGCAGCTTTCGGAGATTCTCGGTGCCCGCACGCTGCAAATTGACAAAGATTTTCGGATGCTCGGCTTGGGCCGCGTAGCCGACCGCGAAGCTACCACGCTCGAGCCGGAGGCCCGCAAGATTCTGGAAGCGTACGCGCTCGGCGTGAATCAATTCATCGCGCAGCATAAGAGCAACCTGCCCCTGGAATTTTCCCTGCTGGGTTACAAACCGCAACCCTGGAAGCCCGCGGACACGCTGGCGATCTCCGGCTACATGTACAGGACTCTGGCAGACACCCGTGAACGCGAAATCAATCGTGCGAAGGTCACTGCGAGAGCAGGAGCCGACCGCGCCAAAGACCTCTTCTCTATCGAGTCGCCTTTGGATCATTTTGTCGTGGGCGATCCGAAAATTCCCAATGACGGCTCGCAGCGCACGGCAACAGATCCCGATGAAGAAGATGATGATGACGACATGCAGCCCGATACGGTTTTCAAGGCAGACCTCGGCAATCCCAGTGGGCCCGCCGGGGAAGACCGCGCTCCTGACATCACTTCAGAAATGGCTCCATCGGTCGTGTGGTTTCTCGCTGCGTCGCGCCAAGAAATTCGGGCAGGAATGGGCAGCAACAACTGGGTGGTCGGCGGCGCGCACACGGCGACCGGTAAACCGCTGCTCGCCAATGATACGCACCTTGAACTCATGATGCCTTCCATCTGGTACGAAGTACACGTCACCGCTCCCGGATGGAATGTGAAAGGCTTTGCGCTACCCGGTTCACCGATGGTCGTTATTGGCCACAACGACCGCATCGCCTGGGGCTTCACCAACAACGGCGCGGCCGTGCTGGATCTGTATGCCGAGACATTCCATCCCGCCGCGCCGCACGAGTATCGCGTTCAAGGGGGTTGGGCCAAAGCGCAAGTCATCGACGAAGTGATTCGCGTCAAAGGGCGGCCCGACGAGCACTTGCAAGTCGTCATTACGCGTCATGGCCCGGTCGTCCACCGCGAGAAAGACAAGGGCTACGCCATGCGCTGGACCGCAACGGAACCCGGGGGGCTCGCCAACAGCTACAGCTGGCTCGGCAAAGCCCGCAATTGGAAGGAATTCCGCGAGGCGATGAAGCGCGTGTGGGGGCCAGCGCAAAACGCAGTCTACGCGGATGTGGATGGCAACATCGGCTATATCACGGCCGCGCGCGTGCCGACTCGAAAGAAAGGGCATGGAGAAGTTCCCGTTCCGGGTGAGACGGACGATTACGAATGGACGGGCTACATTCCGTTTGAGCAACTGCCGCAGGCCCTCAATCCCGAAAGCGGATTCATTGCGACTGCGAATGCGCGCGTGGTCGGACCGAATTACAAACCTTATTTGACCGACCGGTGGGAGGAGCCGTATCGCACAGCGAGAATCTACGACTTGCTGCACGACCGCCACGATTTGCGCGTCGAGGACATGCTGAAAGTACAAACGGACACGTATAGCTACCCCCATGTTTTTCTCGCCGAGCAACTTTTGGCCGCGGCGAAGACCATGAAACCGAAAGACCCGAGCGCTCAGCGGCTGGTTGATGGGTTGAAGGACTGGAATGGAATTGCAGACGCCAACTCCGCGGAGATTTCGTTTCTCTTTGCGATCAGGAATTCCGCACTGAAGTTGGTTTTGGAACCCTTTCTCGGAGAAGAGACCGCACTTTATCAATGGCGCAGCACGACGTTTCTCCAGAAGACGCTCACCGACCGGCCGTCGAAATGGCTGCCGGCTGCGTACAAGAGCTATGATGAACTGCTGCTGGCCGCCGCTGATGACGCGGTGAAAAGACTCGCGGAAAACAGTAAGAGCGAGCGCGGCGACGATTGGGCATGGAAACGATTCAATTCGCTCGACATGTTCCATCCGCTCGGGCATAACGGACTCTTGAAAACTTTCCTGAGCATTACGGACAAACCGCAGTCCGGGACGATCTACAGCGTCCGCGCGGCTTCGAAGACCCATGGGCCGGCGATGCGTTTTGTGGCGAATCCCGCGAATTGGGATGAATCCATTCTGCTGATTCCTTCCGGCGAATCGGGACAGCCCGGCAGCAGCCATTATTCCGACCAATTTTCGTATTGGTACGAAGGCAAGCCGATTCTTGCGCCCTTTACTGATGCCGCCGAGGCCAAAGCAAAGAAACACACACTCACGCTCAAGCCGGGATCCTGATTTTCTTGTCACCCCCATGCCCGAACTGCCTGAAGTGGAAGCTGTGGCACGCACGCTGCGTCCGCTCGTCCAGGGAGAACGCATTTGCTGCTTGCACGTCTTCCATCCCATCGCGGTGAAGCCGCAGTCAGCGCATCGACTGGCCGCACTTGCGACCGACCGCCTTGTCGAACGCGTCGAGCGCAAAGGCAAATACTTGCTTCTGATGCTGGATCGCGGACTGCTCACGTTGCACTTCAAACTGGACGGTCAGCTTGTTTGGTTTGCGGATGAAAACGAGCTATTTAGACGAGCGAACGCCAACGAAAAAGCTGTCCACGTCGACGTCGCATTCGAATTGACCAAGGGCGTGCTCGGGTTCGCAGACCGCCGTCACTTCGGGCGGGTCTGTGCGTGGAATGCTCCCGAAGAAAGTCCTGGACTCGCCTCGTTGGGGGTCGACGCCCTTTCGAAAGACTTTACTGTCGCGACGTTTAGCAGTTTGCTCGCCGCCTCCGTGCGACCGTTGAAAGATTTCTTACTCGATCAAACCCGCGTCGCGGGGCTGGGAAACATCTACTCCTGCGAATCGCTGTGGCACGCGCGGCTCGATCCGCGACGGCGCGCGAAATCGTTGAAGCCGCAGGAAGCGACGCGGCTCCACAAAGCAATTGTGTCGGTTCTTGCGCGTGCCTTAGAATGCTGCCTACACCCGGCGCCGGACTTTCGCGATTCGCAATGGTGGTTTCAAGGACTGGAGAAGATTCTGCGCGTCTATGGCCGCCAAGACGAACCCTGCCGCCGATGCGGAGCCGCAATTCAGCGTATCGAGCAGGGCGGCCGGTCCACGTATTGGTGCCAGCGTTGCCAGAAATAATCGACACGCGGAACATAAGGACAAAGGTTTGCTTGTGAATATACCTGCACCCAAAAAACCGGAAGTTTCAAAGAAGCCCGACTTCGAGCGCTCGCTCGCGCGGCTCGAAGAAGTGGTGCGGCGGCTGGAAAGCCCGCAGCTCTCGCTGGATGATGCGATGAAGCTGTTTGAGGAAGGCGTCGCGCTCTCCCGCGAATGCCAGAAACAACTCGAAGAAGCAGAAGGCCGCGTGGAGATTCTGCTCAAGAAAGCGGACGGGAAGCTAGCCGCGGAGCCTTTTGATCCTGAGCGCGAGAGTGAATCATGAGCCAGTTCCGCCATTCCCCGCGCGCTTCTTCCCTTCGCCGATGAGACTTTCTCCCTTTTTTGAAGAGGATCGGCTCTCGGTTGATGCTGCCCTGGAAAGGTGGTTGCCCGCTGAATCGGCGCCGCCATCTTCGATTCATGCGGCCATGCGTTACAGCGTCTTTGCCGGCGGCAAGCGCATGCGCCCGATTTTATGCCTAGAGTCGGCGCGCATTTTCGTCCATGACGTGACTCCCGCGCACCATCCCGCCTGCGCCATCGAGTTTATCCATACTTATTCTTTGATTCACGATGACTTGCCGGCACTGGACAATGATGACCTGCGCCGCGGAAAGCCCACTTGCCACAAGAAGTTTGGGGAAGCCATTGCCCTCCTCGCGGGCGATGGTCTTTTGACGCTGGCGTTTGAAACGATCGGCGCTACACCGGTGCCTGCGGAACGGCGTGTTGCCATGCTTACCGAGATTGCCGCCGCCGCCGGCACGGTGAACGGGATGGTTGGCGGGCAAGTCGCGGACATCGAGGCCGAGCGCAAGCCCGTGGATGCAAAGATGCTCGAATACATCCACCGGTCCAAGACCGCTGCGCTGATTCGAGCGTCGGTCACCGCCGGTGCTCTCTGCGCTGGCGCAGACCCCGATGATGTCGCGCGGCTGCGACGATTTGGCGAAACCATCGGCTGGGCCTTCCAGGTCACCGACGACATTCTGGACGTCGAAGAGTCTTCGGCTGCTCTTGGCAAAACCGCCGGCAAGGATTTGACGCAGCAAAAAGCGACGTATCCCGCCATGTATGGGCTTGCGCGCTCGCACGAAATTGCTCGCGAACTCGCCACGAAAGCCATCGATGAACTTTCTCCTTTCGCAGAGCGCGCCGCCCGTCTTCGTGAAATCGCCGAATATCTGGTCCTGCGCAGAACCTGACGTTCAGGTCCCCCATGAAGCCAAAGCCAGTTCGACAGCGTCTCGACCTGCTTGTTGTTGAACGCGGTCTTGCCCAGTCTACGGAAAAAGCCGGGGCTCTGATTCTTGCCGGCGAAGTGGAGGTCGATGGTCGCCGAGCAGATAAAGCGGGCACGCCCTTCCCGAGCAATGCAAAAATCAAAGTCATCAGCCGTCACCAAAAGTATGTTAGCCGGGGCGGTTCCAAGCTCGAAGGTGCGCTGAAGGATTTTGCCATTGGCCCCTCGGGTAAGATCTGCCTGGACGTCGGCTCTTCCCATGGAGGATTTACCGATTGCCTTTTGCAGCGGGGAGCGGCGCGCGTTTATGCCGTGGACGTCAACGTGGAGCAGCTCGACTGGAAATTGCGCCAGGACACTCGCGTAATTCCCGTCAAGCGAAATGCACGCGAATTGACCGCTGAAGATATACAGGAACTGGTTGACTTGGTCACCATCGACGTGTCGTTTATCTCCGCCTTGCAGGTCATCGCGCCTGCCGCGAAGCTTGCCAAGTCGGGCGCTAGCTTCCTAGTCCTCATCAAGCCGCAGTTCGAGTTGCCCCGCGAGAAGGTTAGCCCGGGAGGAATTGTTACGAGCAAGACGCTTCACAAAAGAGCGGTGCTGTCCGTACGCAAAGGCCTGAAACCTCTCGGCCTGAAGTTTCTCAAGCTTCGGCCCAGCCGCCTGCCCGGCGCGGAAGGTAATCAAGAGTATTTCCTGCACGCGCGAAAAAATCCGGGTAGAATCGCAAACACTGATGGAGCCTGAAAAAGCGTTGCAAACCATAGGCATTCTTTCCCGCCCGCGTCGCAAACAACTTTCCGTGGTCGTCCCTGCGCTGTTGAAGTGGCTTGAAAATCGCGGCATCAAGACCGTGCTTGACGAAGAGACCGCCGCCGCTTTGCCAGCTGGAGGGAAAGGGCAGCCCCGTTCAGCAGTTGCGGATGCGTCGCAGCTCCTGCTCGTCCTGGGGGGCGACGGAACGATGCTCGCGGCGGCGCGGCTCGCGGCTCCACGAAGGATTCCCATTTTGCCAATCAACATGGGCAGTCTGGGGTTTCTCACGAGCTTCACTTTGGATGAACTCTATCCCGCGCTCGAAGAAACTCTCGCCGGAAATTCGTCTATCAGCCAACGCGTGATGTTGCAGGCGGAACTCGTGCGGGGCGGTTCGGTGATCGAAAATCAGCGCGCGCTCAACGATGTGGTCATTCACAAAGGTGCGCTGGCCCGCATGATTCAACTCGAGCTGAGCATCAATTCCGATTTCGTTTGCCGTTACCGCGCGGATGGATTGATCGTCTCAAGCCCTACTGGCTCGACCGCTTATTCCCTCTCGGCTGGCGGACCCATCGTGCATCCGGCCGTCGAAGCTTTCATCATTACGCCCATCTGTCCGCATATGCTGACCGATCGCCCCGTCGTGGTGCGGGACTATTGCCAAATCGAAATCAAAATGAATGGCGATGCGGAATCTGTGTATCTGACGCTCGACGGCCAACGCGGCGTTCCGCTGGAGCCTACGGACATTCTGCGAGTCCAACGAGCAAAAGAAGCCCTTCAACTAATTCAGCCGCCGAAAAAACCCTATTTCGAGATTTTGCGAAACAAGCTGAAATGGGGTGAAGCTTGATCGCAAACTCTTTCGCCGACTACTCCCGCATCGCGCGGTTTTTGCGCGATGCATCCTGGCTTGCTTTGCACTTGACCCGGATCGATGAGAGCGGAGCGAAATCGCGCCGCAGCTTCCTTGGTTGGTCACCAACATCCGCGGTCAAATTTATCCGGAGCCATTGATGAAAATCGCTACGCTAGCTGCGACTATCTTTGTGTTTGCCTGCACTCCCGCAGATGCTCAAGAGCCTCCTTTTGCAGACTTGGTGATTGTGCACGGGCATGTGTGGACGGTGGACGCGGAGCGCCCGCGCGCCGAAGCGGTGGCGATTCGTGACGGCCGCATCGTCGCGGTCGGCTCCGACGCAGAAATCGCGAAATGGATTGGCCCGGCAACGAAGAAGATCGACGCGCAGGGCAAGAGCGTTCTCCCTGGATTCATTGACGCCCATGTGCATTTCACCACAGGCGGGGGCGAAATCAGCAGCGTGCACCTCCGCGACGCAAACACTCCCCAGGAATTTGCGCGGCGCATCGGCGAACAGGCAAAGAAACTCCCCAAAGGCGAATGGATGCTTGGCGGAACCTGGGACCACGAACTCTGGGGCGGCACACCTCTCCCTGCGCACGATTGGGTTGATTCCCTGACGCCAGACACTCCGATTTTTGTCACCCGCTATGACGGGCACATGGCCATGGCCAATGCCCTCGCTCTGCGGCTTGCGCGCGTCACCCGCGAAGCGAAAGACCCTCCTGGCGGCACCATTGTCCGCGACAAGGACGGAAATCCCACAGGACTCCTGAAAGACGCCGCCATGGATCTTGTTTATCGCGTCATTCCGGCTCCTACCGAGGAGCAACTCCTCCGCCGGATTCACGCGGGCCTGGACGAAGCACGTCGCTTCGGCGTGACCAGCATTCACGACATTAGCTCAACCGCCGATGTCCGCGCCTATCAGACGCTTGCGGCCCGCGGTGAGTTGACGCTTCGCATTTACTGCATCACTCCGCTTCCGCAATGGGAAGCTCCGGCCACCGCAGGCATCCGCGCGGGGTTTGGCAACGATTGGATTCATCTCGGCGCGCTCAAAGGATTCGCAGATGGTTCGCTGGGCTCGACGACGGCCCTTTTCGAACAACCATACAACGACGCGCCCGAGACGTCGGGTTTGCCCAACGAGATGATGCTGCCCGAAGGCAATATGCTGAAAATGGCTCTGGGCGCAGACAAAGCCGGTTTGCAATTGGTGGTTCATGCCATCGGTGACAAGGCGAACCGCATCATGATGGACGTTTACACGGAAGTTGCGAAGCAAAACGGCCCGCGCAGCGATCGGCGCTGGCGCATCGAGCATGCTCAGCATCTTCGCCCGGAGGAGTTTGCGCGATTTGCACAATTGGGAGTCATTGCCTCGGTACAGCCGTTTCACGCGATTGACGACGGCCGATGGGCCGAAAAACGCATTGGACACGATCGCGCGAAAACGACCTACGCGTTTCGAACGTTTCTCGATCACGGCGTGCGTCTCGCCTTCGGAAGCGATTGGACGGTGGCCCCACTGAATCCCATGCTGGGGCTTTACGCAGCCGTCACTCGCGCGACGCTCGACGGCAAGAATCCTGGCGGCTGGTTTCCCGAACAAAAATTGACGCTCGAGGAAGCCATCCAAGCGTACACCATAGGATCTGCCTTCGCGGAATTCCAGGAGCAAGAAAAGGGTTCGCTCACCCCAGGCAAATTCGCGGACGTGGTTGTGCTCGACAGCGACTTGTTTGCCATGGCACCCGGGAAGATCAAAGACGCAACCGTGCGCTACACGATTGTCAGCGGCAAGGTGGTTTGCGAAGCAGGAAAAAAGTAGCCACGTTACTCTGTCGCTTCATGGAAGGAAGTACTCTCCGGCACGAATTGGCTTACGGTTTTTTCTCGGCCCACGACGGCCTACGCTCCTATCCCTTGTAGATTCTGTGACTTGCCCCAGCCCTTGCGGAGCTCCCCCAATCCAGAACATCCGTTCGCTGCAAGTCTTGTTGGGTTTCGCGACGGCGGATGAGCCGGGAAGTGTCGCCTTCGACAAGCACTTCCGCCGGACGACATCGTGCGTTGTAATTCGAAGCGAGCGCCATTCCGTATGCGCCGGCGCCCCAGATGGCAAGCACATCCCCTGCTTGCACTTCGCCAATCGGCCAGTCACGGAGAAAGCAATCTCCGGTCTCGCAGACCGGTCCCACAATGTCGGCACGTTGACGTTTGGCGCTTCCCTCATTTCCATCGCGCGTCACTTTGGTGATCGGGTGGATTGCTCCGTAGAGCGACGGCCGCATCAGATCGTTCATGGCTCCGTCTACAATCACGAAGCGCTTGCCACGATTTGTCTTTGTGTAGGCGACCCGCGTGAGTACTACGGCCGATTGCGCGATAATCGAGCGCCCGGGCTCCAGCAGAATCTCCACATTGCTCCCGCGCACCAGTTCTTTGATGAGCTTGGCGTATTCCATCCGCTTCGGCGGCTTTTGATCGGCGTACCGCACACCCAGGCCGCCACCAACGTCGAGATACCGCAGCGGAACTCCTTGCGCCTTCAGTTCCTGGACGTAACCCACAAGTCGCTTCACCGCGCGGCGAAATGGCTCGAGCGTGGTAATTTGCGATCCGATGTGCGCGCTGAGTCCCTCCCAGCGAATCCATTTGGATTTGCGGTGCGCCAGATACAGCCGCTCCGCTTCCCTCCAATCCACGCCAAACTTGTGCTCGTGCCGTCCGGTGGCAATATGGGGGTGGCCGCCAGCCTGCACGTCGGGGTTTACGCGGATGGCCGTCGCGGGCGGCTTTCCGCCCTTTTCAACGCTCCGCGCGGCCTCTTCCATCAGAATCGCGAGCTCCGCTTCGGATTCTGTGTTAAAAAGCAAGATACCCGACTCGCTTTGTGCGCTAACTCGATAGTTCAGCGCTTCCCGAATCTCTTCCCGGCTTTTTCCCACGCCCGAGAAAACTATGCGATTCCCAGGAACGCCTATGTGCTGCAAGAGCCGCAACTCTCCGCCCGACACGATGTCAAAGCCGCTTCCCAATTCGGCCAGCTGCTTCAAAATGGAAAGATTTCCATTCGATTTCACCGCAAAACAAATGGTGTGCCCAACCCCACGCAAACCGTCTTGAAATTCCCCGTAGGCGTCTGCAATCGCAGCGCTGCTGTACAAATACGTCGGCGTGGCAAAGTTCTCGGCCACGGACGCCAGGGATACTCCCTCACAAAACACTTGCTCGCCTGGCTCTGAAGGTACTTTCTTCCAGTCAAAATGCGGCGTGAACGCAACCGGGTCAACAAATCTCGATTTGCGGGAAAAACCGGAATTGGAATGACTCATCGGACTTTCATCACCACCAGCGTCCGGTCGTCAAACAACGGCGCACTTTGTGCGAACCAATCTACTTCATTCAAAATTCTGTCGGCCAGCTCTGCTGCGGTCAGCTCGTGGTGCTTTTCGATGAGTTCCTTTACCCGGCTGATTCCGAAGAACTGGCCCTCGCTATTGGTGGTTTCGGCGATGCCGTCGGAATGAAAAACAAGAATATTGCCCGGCTCCAGTGTGACTCCCCACTCGTCGTAGGTCACCTCTTCATAAAGCCCCAACGGAAACCCCGTCAACTCGATTTTCCCGCAGCGGTTGTCCTTGTAGAGCAGCGGCTGGGACTGCCCGGCATTCGCAACACGCAATTTTTGGCGGCCCTTTTGCCAGGTCGCAAAACACGCAGTCATAAAGCGTCCCTCGATGCGCCGTTCGCCGACGAGCTGATTCATTTGCTTCAGCATTTCCGCGGGCTGCAGCTTTTGCGGCGCGAGACTACGCATAATCCCAATCGCAACGGCGCCATACAAAGCTGCCGCGGTCCCTTTTCCACTCACGTCGCCCAGCGCGATGCCCAGTTGCTGTGGCCCGTACCGTAGGAAATCGTATAAGTCGCCGCAAACTTCGCGAGCCGAAAGGTAGCGAGCGGCGATGTCGACACCATAGTCTTCGGTCGGGACCGGCCTGAGCAGAGCGCCTTGAATTCTCTTTGCGGCTTGCAAGTCGCGCTCCAGCCGCGCTTCTTCTTTCGCCAATTGCTCGTAAAGCCGCGCGTTTTCCAGTGAAACCGCAAGGTTCGCAGCAAGGATCGAAAGCGTCTGCACGTGATCCTGCGTGAAATAATTTGGCGTCGGGCTCTCCAGATCCAAGACGCCAATCACCTTGCCCTTGTGCATCATGGGAATCGCCAGTTCGGATCGCGTCTCTGGGTTCATCATCACGTAGCGCGAATCCACGGTGACGTCCGGCACCAGAACCGGTTCCTTCAGCATTGCCGCGGCCCCCACGATGCCTTCGGTTGCTCCCGACCGCAGCTTGCCTTGTACGCTCTGACCGTGTTTTACATCCACGCGGTGGCGAAACACTTTTTGCTCTTCGTCGTAAAGCATGATGCTCAGAATCTGATAATCAATCACGCGTTTGGTTTGCTCCGCAGCGCGGCGCAATAATTCCTCGACTTCCAGAATCGCGCTCGTTTCGCGGCCAACTTCACTCAACAAAAGAAGCGTGTCGGCTTGTGCCTTCACTTGCTCAAACAGGCGAGCGTTTTCAATGGCGATCGCCAGCCGGCTTGCCAGGAGTGTCAGAATATTTTGCTGGTAGCGCGTGAAGTAATCGAGGTGGCGGCTCTGAATGTCCAGCACGCCCACGCACTTTCCCCGCACGATGAGAGGAACCGCCAGTTCGGAACGCACGCTGTCGATGGCGTTGATGTAGCGCGGATCCTTCGAAGTATCGCTCACGCGCACGGCGTGTCCCGTGGCTGCTGCTGTGCCCGTGATTCCCTGCCCCATGGGGATCCGCAAATTCTCAGCCAACTCCCTCGAGTAGCCAATGGCAAATCGGTGACGAAGGTAGTTGCCATCCCCCTCAATCATCAGCACGCCAAAGATTTCATAATCAATGTGACGCTTAATGAGCGCTGCGGCGCGGGCCAACACTTCATCAAGGTCGAGCGAGGCGTTCACTTCCTCGCCGATTTCGGCAAGCGTAGCCAGCACCTCGGTGGAGATCTCTGGGCCCTCGTTTAAGGCGGCGGTTGCAATATGTGCATCCGGTGGGTTCATGGACTGAAACTAGTATAACAGGTGGTGTAAACAGGGCCGATTTCACGGCTCGGAAGCAGCCTTTGAGCTATGGTCTTTATCGGACTAAGTCCGTGGTCTTCGTGTTTTCAGGAAAGAAATCCCGTGGCGATGAGGATTTGCAGCCGTGGTTATTCAGCAGCCTTGCGCTTGGCCGTGTTTCCCAGCGTCAGGATTCCAACGTAAGGCAAATTCCGATAGCGCTCGGAATAGTCGAGCCCATATCCCACGACAAATTCATTGGGAATCGCGAAGCCAACGTAGTCCGCACGCACGGCGGTTATCCGGCGCTCCGGTTTGTCCAATAAAACCGCCACTCGCAAGTGCTTGGGTTTGCGCTGCTGAAACAGCCGCAAAAGATACTGCAGCGTCATCCCCGTATCCAAAATGTCTTCTACGACAACTACGGTTCTTCCTTCAATGCTGGAGTCCAGGTCGCGCGTCAACCGCACCTGGCCGGAGGAGTGCGTATTCTGTCCATAACTTGAAACGGCTATAAAATCGAATGAAACTTCTCCCGGAATGCTTCTTGCGAGATCCGTCAGGAAGAACACTCCGCCTTTTAGGACACTCACCAGGTGCAGTCGTTCCTCGGGAAAATCCCTGCGAATCTCTTTCGCTAGGGCGCGGATTCTTTTTTGTATGCGGGCCGCCGAGAGCAGCGGCCGAACGCTCTCCTTTTGTCCTGGTTTGATTTTTTTCTCCGCGCCCCTTGCCTCTGCCATTCTTCTTCCCCGCTTGCGGAACCGAGACTCTAACCTACGTGTGTCTCGAAGGCAATCCTAAGACCTTCCCCAAGTTGTCATGCCGATGTCACAAATCATTCATCAGCCTGCAAACTCCGAGGTCAGTTTCCATTGTGGGGTGTGCGGGAATGTGCGTTGTGGTGTGCGTCTTTCGAATTACAGATCACCGGAAGGGTGATTTTTCCACAGGCCGTACCTTTGTTTTACTGCACTCCTATGATAGAAGACTGGCACTCGCAAAGTTGCTTCTATGAAGTCGACGGCCGGTGCGTGTGGTCATCAGCTTTGACCTAGACAGAAGCCGCCTTATTGCCCCGGGAAGTCGTAGGTGTGTGTACGCATGCTGACTCGCCGCGCGAGTTCTCTTAGGAGGAATGTTCATGAGCGGGAATGAGATCGAACGTTCGATCATCAGGGCCCTGGTCGTTTCCATCGTCATGCTGATGGCGTTGTGCGTCTTGATTTCCGGTTCGTTTGCGCAGTCAACCACGGACGGCGCTATCGGAGGGGTCGTGACCGATCCTTCCGGGGCTATGGTACCAGGGGCCAGCATCACCGCGCGCCACCTCGGCACAGGGGACACCGCGACGGCAACAACGGATGGCAACGGACGATACCTCGTCGGCCATTTGCGCCCGGGCACCTATTCCGTCGAAGTTTCTGCGAAGGGTTTTTCGGGCCACAAAGCAACAAGCATTACCGTGGAAGTTGGCCGCGTGACTTCCGTGGACGCCGCGCTTGGCGTTCAAGCGCAGGTCGAAACCGTGGTCGCCACGGCGGAGGCACCGGTTATCGTCACCGACCGCGCGGATTTTTCGACCAACATTAACCAGACCACCATCGAAAATCTCCCGATCAACGGCAGGCGCTGGTCCTTCTTCGCCTTGGGTACGCCCGGCGCCACACCCGACGGCGGCTTTGGGCTTGTGAGCTTCCGTGGCATCTCTGGTCTCTTGAACAACAACACGGTGGACGGCGCCGACAACAACCAGGCCTTCTTCAGCGAAGAGCGTGGGCGCACGCGTATCAGCTATTCCACGAGTGAAGCCTCCATCCAGGAATTCCAAATCAATACTTCTAACTATTCCGCGGAGTACGGTCGCGCCGCCGGCGGTGTGGTGAATGCCGTTACAAAAAGCGGAAGCAATCAGATTCATGGTAATGCTTTTTGGTACTTGCGCAGCAGCGATTGGGGAGCAATCAATCCTTTTCAACTACATCGTGTTAACGGGGTCCTCGTGCCCTTCCTCCCGGAAGACAAGCGCCATCAGTTTGGCGGAGGCATCGGTGGTGCGATGATCAAAGACAAGCTCTTCTGGTTCCTCAGCGCCGACCAGCAACTCCGTCCGTTTCCGGCGGTGGCCAACTCGGGAACCCCAGGTGCCATCTTTGCGCCACTGAGCGCCGCCGAAATCACCACATTAACGAATCGCGGCGTTTTACCCGGGAATGCCACCGACGTCAATGCGGCTCTTGCCTTGCAAACAAGTCTGACCGGCACCGTTACTCGGCGCGGCGATCAGCTCATTCTTCTACCCAAGATTGATTGGAACATCAACTCCAGGCATCACGCTTCGTTCACCTACAACCGGCTTCGCTGGAACTCCCCTGAAGGCATCCAGACGGCTGCAGTCGTGAACCGCGGAGTTGAGAGCTTCGGGAATGATTATGTGAAAGAAGATTGGGGCATCGCCCGGTTGATCTCCACCATCACCCCGGGTATCACCAATGAATTGCGCTATCAATACGGGCGGGACTTTGAGTTCGAAAACGGACAGGCTCCTCTATCAGGCGAGCCCGTTTCAAGCCTTGGCTTTTCTCCTCAGATCACCATCAATGGCGTCGGGGGCTGGGTTTTTGGCATGCCTAACTTCCTGAATCGTCCGGCTTTCCCCGACGAACGCCGCAACCAAATCGCTGATACCTTGGCTTGGACGCACAACACGCATGTTTTCAAGTTCGGGGTTGATTTCAATCATGTCCATGACAATGAGATCAACCTTTTCACCGGTTTTGGCGCGTACTCCTACAGTACTCGCGCGGACTGGGTCAGCGACTTTGTTTCCAACGCCACAGGACACACACCGTTCTGCGGCACCGCTACCGCACCCCTTCCTTGCTACACAAACTTTACTCAAGGGCTCGGAACACCCGGATTCAACTTCGACAGCAATGACTTGGCTTTGTTCCTACAGGATGACTGGCGGATTCGTCCGCGGTTAACCCTCAACCTGGGCCTCCGCTGGGATACCGAGCTTCTACCGGATCCGCAGATTCCTAACCCTTCGTTTCCCCTGACCAGCTCCTTCCCGAGCGATCGTCATGATTTTGGCCCACGCGTCGGCGCTGCCTGGGACGTCTTTGGCAATAGCAAGACCATTCTCCGTGGCGGTTACGGCATCTACTACGGCCGCATCATCAACTCCACGATCTTCAATGCCATCGCCAACACCGGATTATCTTCCGGCCAGAGCACCACGACGATCAATCCATCCCCGACCTCTCCCTTGTATCCCAACGTCCTGGCTGCAGGCGCAGCGCCTCCCGGACTTAACATTATCCAGTTCGCTCCCAACTCGAGACTCCCCATGGTTCACGAATATGATCTCGTGATGGAGCGTGAGATCGCCAAGAATACTGCTGTTTCCGTCTCTTACATCGGCAGCCTTGGCCGCCGTCTCCCTCGTTTCGTGGACACCAACTTGGCGGCTCCCGCGTTGACCACAACCTACACGGTTGTTGGCGGGCCTTTCGACACCCAAAAATTCACCGTCCCGTTCTTCGGAGTGCCCAACACCTTAACAGGCACCAGGCGCCCGAATAACGCGGTGCAGGCCGTCACGGATATCTCTTATTCGGTGAACTCCAACTACAACGCGCTCGTAGTTGCTCTCAACCGGCGCATGTACCAGAGCTTTCAGATTCAGTCTTCTTTCACTTGGTCCCGGGCCAATGATTTTGGCCAGGCTTCTCAGACTTTCACGGCCACCAACAATGTCTTGAACCCCTTCGACCTGAGAGGCGAATACAGCCGCGCGAATTTCGATATTCGCGACCGCTTTACATTGGGCGCTATCTGGAGCCCGAACTACTATCACGGCGGAAACCATTGGCTGGGTTCCTTGGCCAACGGCTTCACCGTTTCGCCGTTGATTGTTGCTTCTTCCGGGGCTCCTTTCACACCGACGGTCTCCGGCAGTGCGCCCTCGCAAACCATTAACGGCGTGACCTATGTGGCCCCGCAAGGCGCCACGGGCAACTCGCTCGACGATGGTGGCACTACTCGCGTGCCCTTCCTTGGAGCCAACTCATTTCAGATGCCACGCACGGTTAACGTTGACTTGCGACTCGCGAAGGAATTCAAGATTTGGGAATCCTGGAAGCTGACCCTTAGCGGAGATGCATTCAATCTGTTCAACCACGTGAATGTCACCGGCGTCAGCAACCAGATGTTCTCGATCACCGCGCCAGCAACTCCGACAACCGTTAATGGAGTTACTTGCAGCGCGAGTGCGCCATGTTTTGTGTTCCTGAGTTCTTTCCAGTCGGCAACCCAGTCGAGCAACTCCTTGATCGCTCAGCGGCAAATTCAGATTGGCGCCAAGCTGACCTGGTAACTTTGCGGCAAACTGCGGGGAGCTGGGTCTTTCCCAGCCTCCCGCAGTTTTTTCGAGGTCTACCTCTGTTTTTCCCCTCGTGGGGTCCCGCGCCTTCTCGGCTATACTCTCTCATGCTGGAGAGTTCTTGCTCGAAACCGCCAAAAGCCTTTTGCTGATTCTGAGCGCTCTCTTCCCCATCGTGAATCCGCTTGGCGGCAGCCCCGTTTTTCTCGCGCTGACGCGCCACTATCCGGCTTCCGCGCGAAGGGCTCTTGCGCGCCAAGTGGCCGTAAACAGTTTTGTCCTGCTCGTCGCCTCCTTTTTAGTTGGCACACACATTCTGCACTTCTTCGGCATTTCCATTCCTGTGGTGCAAATCGGCGGCGGCCTCGTGGTGATTTCCAACGGCTGGGCCATGCTGAAGCAAAAAGAAGAGCCCGACCGGGGACCCGATGTGCAGAAGAAAGTCCACCTGAAGGATATTTTCCGCAACGCGTTTTATCCCCTAACTCTGCCGCTTACGGTGGGTCCCGGGTCGATCTCGGTCGCGATCACCCTCGGCGCCAACCTTCCTCACCATCTCGGCGCCAATGTGCTCGCCATCCTTCTAACGGTCGTTGGCTCGGCAATCGTCGCAGTCAGCATTTATATGTGCTACGGCTTTGCCGACCGCCTGGCAGCCGCCCTAGGTGAGAGCGGCATGGGCATCATCCTGCGACTCTCATCGTTTCTTCTCGTGTGCATAGGCGTGCAGATTATGTGGAACGGCGTCAGCACGCTCCTGCACACTTTCGCCGCGGTGGCCCACTGACTTTCCGCAATGCCTTCCGTCGATACCGGCGAGAACACCTTGCGCAAATCTTACGCGCTTGCCGAGTCTGGCGTTGCGGTCAGGCTCCTACACCGGATAGACTTCTAGTGGGCGGATTTCCCTGAAATTCCAAGGAACACTTCGCAAAGACGTCGCGAGAGACGGAGGGGTGCCGAGCGTTGTGCGGGATTGCCGGCTTTACCACTAAAAACTGGAGCGCGCCGCCGGAGAGAATCCGGCTGGCGACCGCCACGTTGATTCACCGCGGGCCCGACCAGCAGGGCGTCTTTCAGTCGAATCTGTTTTCCTTCGGCGGAGCGCGGCTGAAAATCATCGACCTCGAACAAGGCAATCAGCCCATTCTCACCGACGATGGGGATAGCGGGATCGTCTTCAACGGCGAGATTTACAATCACCTCGAATTGCGCGCTGAGCTGGAAAATCTCGGCCATCGCTTCGAATCACACTCTGACACCGAGACGGTGCTGCGCGCCTTCCGGCAATGGGACAAGGGTTGCTTCGCCAAACTTCGCGGCATGTTTGCGGTTGCGCTGTGGAGCAAGTCCCGGAAGCGCATCGTGCTCGGGCGCGACCGCATGGGCATTAAGCCTCTCTACATCGCGCGCCAAGAAGAAGAATTATTCTTCGCGTCCGAACTAAAGGCCCTTTTTGTTCATCCCGAGATTGACCGCCGCTTGAGCCTCGCGGGACTCGATGGTTATCTCGCGCTGAACTACATCCCCTCTCCGTGGACGCTGGTGGATGGCATCGAAAAACTCGCCCCCGGAGACTGGCTGGAATGGGATGACGGCGAAGTTTCCACCGGCTCGTACTGGCGCCTGCCTTTTGGCGTTTCGAACGCTTACACACTCGACTCCGCAAAAGAAGAACTCGACGCGCTGATGCAGGATGCCGTCCGGGAGCATTTGATTTCCGACGTTCCCCTGGGCGTATGGCTCAGCGGCGGGATTGATTCGACAACCATTCTGCATTACGCCGCCAAAGCTTCCACTTCGCAATTGAAGACCTTCTCGATTTCGTTTCGCGGGCGCAGCTTTGACGAAACGGAATACATCCATCGCGCGGTCAAGCTATACGAAACCGATCATACCGAGCTGGACTTGACTCCTGCGGAGGACTTGCGCGGCGCGATTGAGGAGTTTGCCTACTACTCGGACGAGCCTAGCGCCGACGCGGGGGCCTTGCCCGTTTGGTTTCTGTCAAAACTCTGTAAAATGAAAACCACCGTAGCTTTGAGCGGAGAAGGCGCCGATGAGCTGTTTGGCGGGTATCTCACGTACCGCGCCAATCGTCTGGCGCACAAAGCACGCATCTTGCCGCGTTCCCTTTTACGCGCTGCGCTCGCAGCCGTTCGGTATTGGCCCGTGTCCGATGACAAAATCAGCCTGGAATACAAAGTAAAGCGTTTTCTGGATGGTGCGTTGATGTCGCCCGCCCGCGCGCACGTCTACTGGAACGGCACTTTCTCCGATGTTGAGAAAGAGGCGCTGGTCACCCGGTCTCTTCCTGGCTCGTTGAAGCAGATTCTTAGCGAATTGGACGGATTGCCCCCGACTTCTGATGACCTGGCACCCTATCTTTGGCTGGACCAGAAGTACTATCTCGCCGACGACATCCTCGCGAAGAGCGATCGCATGAGCATGGCGCATTCAGTGGAAGTGCGGCCGCCGTTCTTGGACCATCGCATCGTCGAGTTTGCCGCCAGGCTTCCGGCTCCGCTGAAAATTCATGGCGGACAGCAAAAAATCATCTTGAAAGAGCTGATGAAAGACAAGCTGCCGAAGGCAATTCTCGATCGCCCCAAAACTGGCTTCGATATTCCCGCGCACGAATGGCTGCGCGGTCCGCTGCTTCCGCTCTTAACGGATGCTCTGCACCATGGCACGAGCGAGTACAGCGAGGTCTTTCGCTCGGATGTTATTGACAGGTTCCTCCGGCTTCATTTGGAGCGGAAGGCCAATGTCGGATATCACCTGTGGGGGCTGCTGATCCTCTTTCTATGGATGAAAAAATGGCGAATTCAGGCGGCGTTCTCAGAGACGCCGAGGGTTTCATTACAAGCCAAAGCTGGCGTGTCTACCTGACCGTCCTCCTGGTTTCCGGGATCATTTATCTGGGCTGCATCGTTTCTCCGCCGTCGTTGATGGACGACGTGGATGCTGTGCAAGCGCAGATTGCACGCAACATGCTGACTTCCGGCGATTGGGTGACTGCCCGCCTCGATGGCATCGCTTATCTCGAAAAAGCTCCGCTCATTTATTGGATGATGGCGGTTTCTTACAAAATCTTCGGCGTTTACGACTGGGCGGGACGCATCCCGATCGCGCTTTCGGTGATGGCGCTTGCCTGGCTTACCGCTGCTTTTGCTACCTGGGCTTTCGGCAGGCGTGCCGGGCTATACGCTGGCCTCTGCCTGGCTACTTGCGTTGGCTTGTTTCTCTTTACGCGGATCCTGATTCCCGACGTGATGCTGACAGCTACGATCACTCTTGCCATGTGGGCGTTCCTGCGTGCTCTTGACGAAGAGGAACCTCGCCCGCGTCTTTGGGCTTTCGTGCTCTCAGCCAGCCTCGGAACGGGACTCTTACTCAAAAGCCTGGTGGCACTTGTATTTCCTATTGCCGCGGGCGCGATCTATCTTTTCTTGACGAAGCAATTCTTTTTGCGGCGCACCTGGCAGCGTCTCCGGCCAATCAGCGGCTTCTTCATGGCGCTGCTGATTGCGGCTCCGTGGCACGTTCTGGCCACGCTTCGCAACCCGCCGTACTTCTCTTTCTCTCTGCACAGCGGGCCGGGTGAATACCACGGGTTTTTATGGTTCTACTTCATTAACGAGCAGCTCCTGCGGTTTCTCAACCTGCGCTACCCTCGCGATTACGATACGGTTCCGCGACTGTGGTTCTGGCTATTTCACCTGTTGTGGCTATTTCCCTGGAGCGTCTATTTTCCCGCGCTCGCAAAGCTGTCGTATAAGCCGGGAGATCGCGCAGGACGCACCCGCTTACTGGCGCTTTGCTGGACGGGATTCATTCTCATTTTTTTCACGTTCTCGACCACGCAGGAGTATTACTCCATGCCTTGTTACCCCGCTTTGGCGCTTCTTCTTGGCTCGGCAATGGCGATGGGCGGGAATTGGGTTCGTTGGGGAACACGCGCGCTCTGCGTGATCGCGCTCTTAGCTGCGGTCGCTACGTTCGGGATTTTTTTCGGCGTCCGAAATCTGCCTGCGCCCGGTGATATTTCCCAGGCTCTCAGCCATCATCCAGGAGCCTACAAGCTCTCCCTCGGGCACATGCTCGACCTTACGTTCCAGTCTTTCGCTTACCTGCGTTTACCGCTGCTGGTTGCCTCCCTAGGCTTTCTTGTCGGCGCCGTCGGAACGTTCCGATGGCTAGGGCAGCGGGCGGTTCTAGCGGCGGCCATGATGATGGTGGTCTTCTTTCATGCCGCGAGACTGGCCTTGGTAGTGTTCGACCCTTACCTGTCCTCTCGTCCTCTTGCAAATGCCCTTCTGAAGTCTCCTCCGGGCAAATTGATCGTGGATCATCACTACTACACATTTTCGTCCGTCTTCTTCTATACTGACAGCACCGCCCTGCTTCTGAATGGTCGCTTTCATAACATGGAATATGGCTCCTACGCTCCTGGAGCGGCGCCGGTCTTTATCGACGATGCGCAGTTGAAGAATCTATGGCTACAACCGGAACGGTATTATGTAGTTGCCCAACAAAGCGCTTTTCCGCGCTTCGACAAATTGCTCGGCGCAGAAAATATCCGGATCGTGGCCGTGAGCGGCGGCAAGCTGCTGATGACCAATGGATCGACGAGCGGATTTAATATGCAAGGTCGGTAAGAGACGATTGGAGAGGAGAAGTCTGGTGGTTCGTTTTTGGAACGGTTTTCATATTTCGGCGGCTTCACCTGCGTACCGGCCTAACCCAGAGTCCCGTTCATGAATTTTTTGCCCTTTTCACTCACCATAGCGCTCATCGTTGCGATGATCGCTGCCCGCGCTGACCTGTGGCGACGTAAACTCTCGCTCGCGCAGGCTCTCCGCCGCGGAATCCTGGCCGGTCTGGACGTGGCTTGCTTTGCGCTGCTCGCGGGAATCGTCACTTCGCTAGTTCTGGTTGCCGCTCGGAAGGATACTTTGGCGCTTTACTCCCCGCTTGTGTGGGGAATTCTCGCGCATGCTGGAATCGCCCTTTTCATTTGGGGCGAAGGCCGCCGGCAGATTCAATTTCAGAGACCGCAAGGCATCGTTTTAGGCGAGTCGCTGGTTTTGGCGGGTGCCTACCAGATTCTCCAGTCAGCGGTATTCCGCAATTTTCCGGGTATCCCGCGAAGCACCGCGCGAATCGCTATAACCACGGCCGCTGTTGCGACTGGCGCCGTGCTCATAGCGGTCACCGTCCGCGCATTCAAGAAAGGGTTCGAGCGGCACCGCGTCCTGGAGCGATTGGAGCAACAAGAGGAATTCGAACAGCGAGAGTACGTGCCCGCAAGCCAGGAATGCCCTCATCCAGAGCGCTGGCACATGGTGGACCCGCAAACTTGCGAGCTGGAAGTTCTGGAGCTTCTCAAGTCCTTAGTGATCGCGATCAAGCCGCAGCTTATCGTGGAAACGGGAACATTTATCGGGCACAGCGCCGTCAAAATGGCAGAGGGATTGAAGGCCAATGGTTTTGGGCAGATCATTACCACTGAGTATGACCCCGAGGTCTACGCCAAAGCCAAGGAGCGCATAGATGCTTCTGGTCTTGGCGAATGGATTGAATATCGCAACGACTCGAGTCTTCAGGCCAAGATTGGTGGCACGATTGACCTTTTTTTTAGCGACAGCCATTTGCTGATTCGAGAACAAGAACTCCGACACTTCTTGCCGCAGATTTCGCCGTACGGACTGATCCTGGTGCATGATGCCAGTTCCCAAATCCAAAAAGTTCGTGACGCCATGCTCCGGCTGGAGCAGGAGGGGCTCATCTCCAATGTTCTGCTGTCTACCCCACGGGGCATCGCTATAGCCCAAAAACGCGAAGGCCGCAAATGACGCGGCGGTCGCTCCTACATTTCTAAAGCGTCATCGAAAGAACGCTCTTGCAAAGGCTACAAGATACAGGTAAAAAAAGAAGTCCCGGTCAGTCGGGACCAATTCTCGCATCTTTTGCCGGGCGCCGTGCATCGTATCGGACAGCCCGGCGCCAATAGCCTGGACATCTCGGTAGTCATTGGGACGATACGCAACCTTGAGGAGGATTCATGAAGATTGCCGTACTCGGTGGGGACGGCTATTGCGGTTGGGCGACAGCGCTTTATTTGTCGCAAAAGGGCCACTCTGTCGCCATTGTCGATAATTACCTGCGCCGGCTGTGGGATCACGAGCTGGGGGCGCAAACGCTCACGCCGATTCGTCCGCTGACAGACCGTCTCCGCGTTTGGCAAAACCTGACAGGCAAAACCATCGAGATGTTCGTCGGCGATATCTGCGATTACGATTTTCTGTCATCGGCCCTTAAGTCATTCGAACCAGAAGCCATCGTCCACTTCGCCGAGCAGCGTTCCGCTCCGTACTCGATGATCGACCGGAAACACGCGGTCTTCACCCAGGTAAACAACGTCGTTGGCACGCTCAACGTGCTCTTCGCCATGCGGGAATTTCTTCCCGATGGCCACCTCGTCAAGCTCGGCACCATGGGCGAATACGGCACGCCCAACATCGACATCGAGGAAGGCTACATCACGGTCGAGCACAATGGCCGCCGCGACACCGTTCCGTTTCCCAAGCAGCCCGGCTCCTTCTATCACCTCTCCAAGGTGCACGACAGCCACAACATCATGTTCACCTGCAAGATTTGGGGCATTCGCGCTACCGACCTCAATCAAGGGGTGGTCTACGGAACGATGACCGACGAGACTGCCTTGGACGAGGCCCTGATCAACCGCTTCGATTACGACGACGTTTTTGGCACCGTGCTGAATCGCTTTTGCGTGCAAGCCGCCATCGGCCAGCCTCTAACGGTCTACGGTAAGGGCGGACAGACTCGCGGCTTCCTCGACATTCGCGATACTGTTCGCTGCATCGAGATTGCCTGTCACAATCCCGCGACGAAAGGGGAATGCCGTGTCTACAACCAGTTCACGGAACAGTTCTCCATCATGGATTTGGCGCGACACGTCGAAGCTGCCGCGAAAAAAATGGGCATCAGCGTCGAAGTTGATCACATCCCCGACCCGCGCGTCGAGGCCGAACAGCATTACTACAACGCGAAGCACTCGAAGCTGATTGATCTTGGCTTGCAGCCGCACTATCTGTCGGATTCTCTGCTCGATTCGCTGATGAACATCGCGATTCGGTACCGTGAGCGCGTGGACGCCTCGTTGATGCTGCCACAGGTCAACTGGCGCGAACCGAAGAACGAACGCCGCCTGCAAATGAGCATGCCCGCGAAGGCGAATGGCGTTGAAGCGCGAGTGGAAGCCAAAGCGAAGAAAGCCTGAGTGGTCTAAACGGAGCTCCGCGCCTTAAACGCGATGAGCTGATTCGCGACACGCGACGCAAAATCCAGATCGAAGGGAAAGGCCGCGCCGTCCAGTGCGGCTTCTACTTTTTTCATGAAGTCCTGAATGATGTGCTCGCTTCCCTTGAACAGATCGATGGACGTTATCCATCGACCATGCTGTTCAAGCGACACCAGTCGCTCATCGGACCGCTCATAAGCACAGAGAATTTCGACAATTTCCGAAGCTGGCACGGCGAATTCGCGAATCGCGAACAGATGGCAGCCAAGATTGTCGATTGCGGGAATGTGCCCATGGTAGGGCCGGCCAAGAAAAAAATGTCCCACAAACCGCAGTCCGGAACCGGGGAAAAGACTGCTTTTCCATTTCTCCACTTCGCTGTGAACCAGGTATTCGAAGTGCACGCCTATCAATCGCCGCCTCGCCCGAGCCAGAGCTTGTAATCGCTCGGTATGCGCGGCTGAGCCATACCAAGGCTTTTCCGCGATGACGTGTAAACCTGCTTCGAGCGCGGCGTGAATCATCGGCGATACGTGCGGCCCGGGCGCCACACAGAGCCAAGCAATTTCCGCTCGACTGGTTTTCATCGCTTCTGCGAGACGCGATGTATAGCCAGATTCGCTTTCTGATCGTTGCTGGCGCGTTTCCTCAATGGTCGTGACCGTTCTTCCCGCTCCGGCGATGATGGGCTGCATCTTTTGCGCCCAACGGCCGCGCCCGAGAATTACGTACGCAGGCCCCTCAGCCATTCCGCGCAATCCTTTCGCAGACCAGGCGCGCTGCCTTTACCGCACTCACTACTTTGCCGGAGAAAATGTGAATCTCCCCCGGGGCGCTTTCCTCCAGGTAGAGAATGCGGCGATCGCTTTCGGGAGCGTCTTCAACAACGCGAATGGTGAAGCGCGAGCCGATGTACCTCGCTTGTTTCGCGGCGGGAACCGAGTCGCAGCAGTCTGCGCGCATCGCCTCGAAGCGGGTGAATGGCACAGGTCGGAATTCCGGTTCATTCAGGATTCCCGCGTATGGCTCGGGGATTGCTTCGTCAGGATTCGTAGTTGTCCAGTGGTTCGTATTCTTGGCGGAGCCAAAGAGCGATCGCCCCGAGCTGCCGCATGGATCAAATGCGGTAAAGGGCCCATCCACGACAACCAGAGCAACTCGTTGGAGCGCGGGCGGCAATTCGATGAGCATTTTCTCGGCGATTTGAAATTTTGCAATCTTGAACGCGCGTCTGCTCGGCCCCAATCCATACGTGGCCCAAACGACAAAATCAAAATCATCCCGCATCGCCGTGGTGAACTCTTTTCGCTCGAGCGGAATCCCCAGTCTACAGATGCGCGTTTCCGCCAATTCCCTCAACCTATCAGGATCGTAAATGTCCTCGTCAACCTGATAACATCGGTCGATAAAGTCGAAGTTCATCCATTGCGGCCGGCAGGCCCGCAGCGGAAGCTGCTGCTCATTCATCAGCGATTCATACAAATCCGGAGGCGTGCGAGAGCCCTGCTTGGGAATGGCGTAGTAGTGGTGGTTGTTTCGAACGATTGCTGGCTCAAAAGCGCGGATAAACTCCGCGCGGGCCTCCAGAACCTCCTGAATCGTCTCCAGGCTGTAGTGATACCCCGCATGCACGCGATACTGATTGATTGCCGAGGTGGCCCTTAGAATGCCAAGAGGATCGAACAGCCGCACGTTGTGGCCTTGCTCGGCCAGCCGAATCGCTACTGTCGCGCCGTAGATGCCCGCCCCTGCCACCGCGATGGACGCACACATGCTCTCCGTATGACGAACGGCAATCCACGGCGGTTTCGATCTATCGTGCGGAATTCGGTGCCGCATTGGGCGCCACCGGCACAAGCATACCGTTGCGGATCCAGTAATCTACGTTGCGCCATCGAATCCGCCTCCGCCCAAACGTGAGGAGCCAAATCACAAACGCAGTCGCATCCCAAACGATGATGAGCGGCATCTTCTTCCAGAGTCCGTGCTGCTGCATCCCCCACACCCCGACGAGCCAGGTAATCAGCAGCCGAAACAACAGATACGCGCCAATGTAGGCGACGCCAATTCCGTCAGAAGGATGCCCAAGAAGCACCGCCAAACTCCAGGGCAGCCCTTGGGTAAATGCAAGTCCGATGTGCCCCCACGGGCGCATGTGCCGCATCACCGTGAGCCAGCGCAGTCGCTTGATGAACAGGTCCTTGAATGAGTCATAATCGGGAACGGTTTTCACGGCATACGGCAGCAACTCGACTTCATATCCCTGTTGCGCGATGTATCGCCCAACCAGCAGGTCGTCGGCCGGGCGATTCTCAATGGCCTCATACCCGCCAAACGCCTGCAGGCAAGACCGCGTCGTCACCAGGGTCTGGCCAAAAGCGAACTTTATTCCGTCCAGTTGACGGGCCACAAAAATTCCAGGAAAAAAATCGCAAATCATCCCGATGGATTGCAGCCGTTGCGTGAAAGTCTTGTCTTCTGCGGAAACGTAAAGGCACGTCACGCCACGGACTTTCTCGCTTCGCAGCGGCGCCACCACGGTGCGCAAATAGTTCGACTCCACACGAACGTCACTGTCGTTGATTACCAGAACTTCGTGACGCGCCTCATTCACCATGCGCACAAGCTTGGCTACCTTGTCGTTGATGGCCGTGCGCCCCGATCCGAAGAGAATTCGAATCTGCCGGCCGGGAAAATCGCGTTTCAGTTTCTCAAGCACCGGAACCGAAGGGTCGCGCTCATCGCCCACGCAAAAAATCAGCTCATATTCCGGATAGTCCTGTGTGCAATAGCTCGCCAGGTTTTCGTAAGCCTCTGGATCCAGCCCGCGCAAGGGCTTCAGGTTGCTCACGGGTGGCGTGAAACCGGAATCGGGACGCAAACGCTTCTCCGCGCGCCAGAAGAACCGCCAGGTGCTGAATAGGACGAGCAAATAGTAGATATAGGGTGAGGCTGCGAGGATGAGAAAAAGATAACCGGCGGCCTGCGAAATCATTGCACCCCTTGCGCGGATATACCCCGGCGCTGAGCCCATTTGTTCAAATGTTTCATGGCGAAGCAAAAGAATAACAAAAACCGAACGATTTCGCCCTTCAGCGCTTTAGATACGAGCCTGACATCGAGTAAGATGGAACGGGCTCCAGTCTCCAGAACAAAAATCATCCCGCGCGGGGGCAAACCTCAAATCGCATGAAAGACTCTCCAGGCCTGCACCTGAAAACCTATGTCTTCCTACTCTTGATTGTGTTGTTCGCCCCGCTCGGCAATGTGCTGCTCGGCAAAGGAATGAAAACGATCGGCTCCGCGCGCAATTGGGCACCGCAGGAGCTATTGCACATTCTGCTCCGGATTCTTACTTCCGGCTACATCTGGCTCGGAATCGCCTGCCTGCTTGCCTTTTTTGTCGCCTATATGCTCCTGCTGACTTGGGCGGATTACAGTTACGTTCAGCCCGCCTCCTCCTTTTCCTATCTCGTGGTCGCCGTTCTCGGGCTCCTGCTCCTCGGTGAGAAGGTGAGTCTCCTTCGTTGGACAGGCATCGCCATAATTTGCGTGGGGGTCTTCATCGTTGGTCACACCCATCCACGAACCACGGAGAAGACCTGACGCGTGCTGGAATTCATTTTTCTATTCTTAATTGTAACGGCAGGAACGGGGGGAGAGCTGTGCGTCTCTCATGCTATGAAGACTTTGGGTGAAGTTCACGATTTCCGCCCCTCTGCCCTGCTGCAATTCGTGTGGCGCGCCGCGCGTGTCGGATGGATGTGGATTGGCGTCGCCTTCATGGCCTTGGCGTTCGTTTCACTGCTCGCGATGCTTTCTATGGAGAACGTGAGCTTCGTAGTCCCGGTGACCGCGTTGAGTTACGCCGCTGGTGCCATCGGCGCCACGTTATTCCTGGGCGAGAAAATCAGCAAGCAGCGATGGCTCGGCGTTCTGGTGGTTTGCATTGGCGTCACGCTCGTCTGGCTAAGCCGCCGTTAGCTTTCCTTCGAGCACTCCACGGCCTTACGGCTTCTGTGGCTCCGTCTGCGTTGCCGTGCCGATCTTGATCGTCGAGCTGAACCGCTTGTAGTTCGAATAGTGAACGGCGATCCGTACACGCACATCCTCGCCGGATTTAAAATGCAGCACATCGTCCGCGCGCGTATAAGTCGGAAACCAATAGTGACCCTCGATATTCTCTCGGTAGTTTTCGAAATGCGGAAACGCCTGGTCTTCTTTCTTCTTCAACAAGCCTGTTGAAGTGCCCGAGGTCTTCACAATCTGCAAATCCTTGTCGTCCACCCAAACGCGGCCGCGAAAATAGCGCTGCCCCTTCTCCAGTTTCTTCGGCTCCAGGTCAAAAACGTAAGTGTCCAGCTCATCCACGCGCTCGCGGCCGACATACTTCACGTCGTACTTGGGCAATTCCAGCGACGTCATGACGAAGGGCCACACCTTTTCGATGTCGTCGAAATCCTGTTGCGTCATAATCAAGCGCGTAATCGTGGTCACCGGAGCGAAGGTAACCTTGTCGAAGCGTTTGCCATCTGGCGAGAACAGAATGTCGCGCACTTCTCGAAATTCTCCGTCCACTTGGCCGTCAGGGTCGATGGTTTGAAATGTGACGTCCTGCGTATACGTAAAGTTGTCGCGTTCTTTCCGGAACTCTTCTTCCCGCTGCGTGAATTTCTGGATGATTTGGTCCACGGGGATGGCGGGCGGCTCGTTGGTGATATGAGAACTTTTCTCGCGCGGCCCTGCCGACGATTGAAGCGTTGGCGATGACGCGGTTACCGTTCCTGGAGGCGGTGGGGTCATGGGCCCGCGCTGCTGCGCCGCAACCGGAATCGCCGACAAGGCAATTCCGACAATTGGCCCGATCCAGCCCCAAGCGCTCTTTCGTCGACTGGCGAACATTTCCGCTGGGCGTCCAAACATTTTCGTCTTCTCCTAAAACGCTTCTCCCATTGTACTGCAAGGTTCGATGCGAACTCTGCCCCGCGCGTGGCCAAGGTTTCGTAAGCACATTCCACTTGGCAATACTTCGTGCGCGATTTTCGCTACTGGCATTACAATCAGTTCCCTGAAATCAGGCTGTCCCTACTCGGAGGAAAATTGAACGCAAACGCGAGCGATCATGGGCCATCCTCTTCTTGACCTGGCGACCAAGACCGCCGTCGTGATTGGCGGCACCAGCGGCATTGGACTGGCCCTGGCCCGCGGCCTGGCCCAAGCCGGGGCAAATGTCGTTCCCACGGGACGGCGCGAAGAATTGGTGAAAAAAGTCGCCGCGGAAATTGTGGCTCTGGGCCACCGGTCCCTCGCGCAACCCTGCGACGTCACCGACAACGCCAGCATTGAGCACTTGCTCGAATCCGCCTGCAAAGAGTTCGGCAGTGTCCAAATCCTTGTGAACTGCGCCGGCCGCACAAAAAAACTGCCCACCCTCGATTTTCCCGAATCCGAGTGGAACGCCATCCTCGAAACAAATTTAACTGGAACTCTTCGCGCGTGCCGCGTCTTCGGAAGCCACATGGTCGAGCAGCGCTACGGCCGCATCGTCAACATCGCTTCCATCTCTTCGCTGGTCAGTCTCTATCAGGTCGCTGCGTACAGCGCCAGCAAGGCCGCCGTCGCTTCTCTCACGAAGAGCCTCGCCATCGAATGGGCTCCGTCCGGCGTTTGTGTGAATGCTCTCGTTCCCGGCGTCTTTCGAACAGACCTGAATGCCGGACTCCTCGACGGCACCGAGCGCGGCAAGGAATTTTTAGTCCGAACTCCCATGCGCCGTTTCGGTAAGGTTGAAGAACTCGTCGGCGCAGCCGTCTTTCTTGCCTCCGATGCTGCCAGCTACGTTACCGGCCATCTATTGGTGGTGGACGGCGGCATGCTCTGCAGCGGCGTCAATCAATAGTGTTCTATTGGCTGTTTCTGGCGACCTCTTTTGCCGACGCGATCTTTTCCCGCGCTTGATTCACGGCCGCCGCAAACTTCCTGGCATTCTCGACAATAATTTCAGGTTTATTGGCCTTCAACGCCTCTGCCTGCACCAATTCTCCGCCAGCTCCCAGTGCCGCCGCCCCCGCTTCTATGAACTCCCCTGCCGTGTTGAGATTGACGCCGCCCGTCGGCACAAACGGAACTTGGGGAAATGGTCCTTTCAACGCCTTGATGTATCTCGCCCCTCCGACTTGCCCACAAGGAAATACCTTCACAAAATCCGCCCCCGCTTCCCAAGCCGCCATGATCTCCGTAGGAGTCAGCGCTCCGGCCATCACCAATTGCCCTTCTTTTTTCGCAAGCTCAACCATGGGCAGGTTCAGCCCCGGACTCACCAGGAACTGCGCGCCCGCATCCAGGCATCGTCGCGCTGCCTCCGCATTGAGAACGGTCCCGGCGCCCACAAGAACATTCGAAGAACCGTTCTTCCTCAGATCGCGAATCACCTCCAAGGCTCCCGGCACGGTCATGGTAATCTCGACGATCGGAATCCCTCCTTCACAAACGGCGTCCGCGGCCATTCGCGCTTCCCGCGGAGACGCTGCCCGCACCACGGGCACAACTCCAATTTCAACGATCCGCGCTCGAACTCTTTCCTTATCCATTTGCCTCGACCTCAAACGCAATTCTTCGCTCTACCGCGCAATCCGTGCTCCCACGCCTTTCATCACCTGCATCACTTCCTGGAAGGTCACCATCGAAGTGTCGCCCGGAGTGGTCATCGCCAGGGCCCCATGCGCAGCTCCGCATTCCACACACCATTGCGGCTCCTGCCCCGCCAAAAATCCGTAGATCAAGCCGGAAGCAAACGAGTCCCCGCCCCCAACGCGATCAAAAACCTCCAGATTCTCCCGGTTCTTCGCCTGATAAAACTTTCCATCGCAATAGCAAATCGCGCTCCAATCATTCAGCGTTGCGGTCTTTGCCTTTCGCAGCGTTGTGGCCACCACCTTGAAGGGATAATCCTTTACCACCTTAGCGATCATCTGCTGGAATCCCTCGACCTCAAACGCCGAAAGATGCTCGTCCATCCCCGGCACCTGGTAGCCGAGCGCCGCCGAAAAATCCTCCTCATTCCCCAACATCACATCCACGTAAGGCGCAATCTTGCCGCTCACTTCCTGCGCTTGCTTCTTGCCGCCCAGCGATTTCCAAAGAGACGCCCGATAATTCAGGTCGTACGAAACAATCGTCCCGTACTTCCGCGCCGCTTGCATGGCTTCCACAGCCACTTCCGGCGTGGTTCCAGAAAGCGCGCAGAAAATCCCGCCGGTGTGGAACCATCGCGCGCCGAGCTTCCCAAAAATCTCGTTCCAGTCAATATCACCCAGCTTCAAATTCGATACCGCCGTGTGCCCGCGGTCATAACTTCCCAGCGCCGCGCGCACGCCAAATCCGCGCTCCGTAAAATTCAGTCCGTTGCGTGCCGCCCGCCCCACGCCATCATGTTCCACCCATCGAATCAGCGACTGGTCCACTCCGCCCTGATAAATCAAGTCTTGCAGCAGGCGCCCCACAGGATCATTTGCAAACGCCGTCACCACTGCCGTTTCCAAACCAAAGCAGCGCTGCAATCCGCGCGCCACGTTGTACTCGCCACCGCCCTCGCACACTTCAAAGCTTCGCGCCGTCGCGATCCGCCGTTCGCCGGGATCGAACCGCACCATGACCTCGCCCAGGCTCACCAAATCCCAGCGGCATTCTTTCTTCGGTTTGACGGTCAGCGCCATTCCCTCTCCTCGACTCGCTCTTTCTGCCCTCTTCTATTGCTCCCTGCCGCTTGCCTGCTCTGTGCCCCGTGTCTCGGCGGCTCTCTTTCTGTCTTTAATCGATCCTTGCCGGTTCCAACCTCGGTGCCAGAACATGAATTACCCCTAGTGCCACCAAATAGGTCGAACCTGCCAGCGCAAACGGAATCTCGTAACTCCCTGTCCACTGCAGTACATGCCCCACTACCGTCGCGATGAACAGTCCGCCAAGCGCGCCAACCATCCCGCCCATTCCCACCACCGAGCCTACAGCCCGCGCGGGAAACATGTCTGAGGCGATGGTGTACAGGTTTGCCGAGAATCCCTGGTGGCACGCGGCCGCCAGCCCAATCAGCGCCACCGCAGACCATGTGCTCTCTACACGGTACGCGAAAACCACCGGAATCACACCCAACGCGCAAAGCAGCATCGCCATCTTCCGCGCAGCGTTAACGCTTCGCCCGCGCTTAATCAAAAAAGAGGAGGTCCAACCGCCAACCACGCTTCCCACGTCCGAAATCACGTAAATCACCATGATGGGGATCCCGATTCCCGTCAGCGCCAGTCCGTGTTTGTCTTGCAGGAAGCCGGGCACCCAAAAAAGATAAAACCACCAGATCGGGTCGGTCAGAAACTTCCCCAGCGCGAACGCCCACGTCTGTCGCAGCGGAATCAGTGCCAACCACGCTAGGAATTGGTGCCAGAAAGACGTTTTGGTTTTGCTCGGGGCTTCTTGTAGGTCGCTGCGGATGTAAGCCAATTCCTGTCTCGAAACGCGCTTATGCTCCTCCGGCTTGCCATAAACGAGCAGCCACAGCAGCAGCCACGCAAACCCGATCGCGCCGATACCCACAAACGCGCTTCGCCAGCCCCAATGCACCACAATCCACGGCACGATCAGCGGCGTAATGATGGCGCCCGCGTTTGTTCCCGCGTTGAAAATTCCGGTCGCCAGGGCCCGCTCTTTCTTCGGAAACCATTCAGCGACCGCCTTGATGCTCGCAGGAAAAACAGCCGGTTCTCCCAATCCTAATGCGTAGCGGGACAGCGCGAAGCCTCTCAGGGAATTTGCCAAAGCCGTTCCCATGGATGCCAGGCTCCAGAAAATCATCGCCGCCGCATAACCCAATCGTGTGCCCAGCCGATCGACAAGCCAGCCCATCGTCACCATGCCGATGGCATAGGCAACTTGGAACGCTTCTACCAGCTTCGCGTAGTCAATTTCTCCCCAGTGAAATTCGCCCATCAGCGTGGTCTTGAGCACCCCCATGACCTGTCGGTCCATGTAGTTCTTCGTAACTCCCAGCAGCAGCAGCGCACAGATCACCCACCGGAAATAACCAGCGCGCGAGGAAACCCTCGCTCCAGTCGCTTCTTCGGCGAGGACACCCTCGGCATTCGATGCCAAGCTTTCGTTTGTTGGTGTGGGATCCGCTGGATCCATATGCTCCGACGGAAAGCTGTTCGTTTTTGCGGCGAGCTTGGCCCAGCTTCACTATAAAAATCGCGGGCGCCGCCGTCAAACTCTAAAAAACTGCGCTCACAATTCAGCACTACTCAACAACTCGCTCCGCGGCTCACTTTGGCGAGCAGGCCCCTTTCCATTTTCATTTTTTCTATTTTCTCTTTCTTACCAACTATGCACGGTCCCATCCAGCTTGCGATTAATCGGCAAATACGCCCGCTTGTAGGGATACTCCGCCGCCAGGGCTTCATCCATATCGACACCCAGCCCCGGCGCATTGCCAGGATGCATCAACCCGTCCGAAAAGCTGTATTTGTGCGGGAAAACTCGGTCGGTCTCTTCGGTGTGTCGCATGTATTCCTGAATCCCAAAGTTGTGCACGCTCAGGTCAAAATGCAGCGCCGCCGCCATGCACACCGGACTCATGTCCGTCGCCCCGTGGCATCCCGTTCGCACGTGATACAGCTCCGCCAAACTCGCGATTTTTCGCAGGTGCGAGATCCCGCCCGCATGCACCACCGCGGTTCGAATGTAATCGATCAACTGTTCCTGGATGAGCTGCTGGCAGTCGTAAATCGAGTTGAACACTTCGCCGACCGCAATCGGCGTCGTCGTGTGCTTTCGAATGAGCCGAAATCCTTCCTGCAACTCCGCCGGAGTCGGATCCTCCAGCCAAAACAAATGATAGGGCTCGAGGCTCTTCCCAACCCTCGCCGCCTCGATGGGCGTCAGCCGGTGATGCACGTCATGCAACAGCGGAACGTCCTCGCCAAATTCCTTCCGCAGCCGTCGAAACAATTGCGGCACAAAATTCATGTACAGGTCCGAGCTCCACACATCTTCCTGCGGGGCGTCTTTCGTCGCAGGCTCGTAGTACATCTTCCCGTGCCCCACGCCGTAGGTGCTCGGTATTCCCAGGATGCCGCTCTGCGCGCGAATCGCTTTGTAGCCCAGCTTCATATACGAGGCCACGGCCTTCACCGTATCCTCGATGTCCGCCCCGCTGGCGTGTCCGTACACCAGCACGCCCTCGCGCGAAGCGCCTCCCAACAATTGATACACCGGCACGTTCAGCGCTTTGCCTTGGATGTCCCACAGGGCCATATCTACGGCCGAAATCGCGCACATCGTCACCGGCCCGCGCCGCCAGTACGCCCCTTTGTAAAGGTATTGCCACGTATCCTCGATCCGCCGGGCGTCGCGCCCGATCAGCAACGGAATTACGTGGTCGGTCAAGTAGCTGGCCACCGCCAGCTCCCGCCCGTTCACCGTGGCGTCCCCCAGCCCGTAAAGCCCGTCTTCGGTCGTGATCTTCAGCGTCACGAAGTTCCGCCCCGGGCTGCAAACAATCACTCTCGCATCTTTGATCTTCATCGGTATCTCGTCCGCGCTGAGGGGTGCCGCGCCCTTCGGTTCGAAGGGTGCGGGTTCTAATCGCGTTCTACGCGGAAACATATATCAGTTGCCCCCGTCACTTTCAAATCCTAACGCTCGAATCCCACCGCTTTCTCCGCCGAACGGCTTCCGTTTCAGCGCCTTCCGCGCTCGCGTCGCGCATGGTCCCCGTTCTTAAGTGTCAGTAATGACGTGGGCACAGATGCTTTACCTGCCAATTGCCCCAGTACTATTACCACCCTATTCTGAGCGAGCAGAAGGCGTCCTCGAAGGATTAGCGCGCACAACTCTCTCTCTTGACGCAGCCAGGCATGGTTGCCATCCCGGCGTGCAGCCTTATGCGGGCGGAGAAAGCCCCAGAGGGGGTCACTCCACCGGAGATTCGAATGACCGGCGAGGGTCCAAGGAGAATTACCGTGAGGAAATTTGCCCCGAAGGCTTTGGTGTTTGCCAGCCTTCTTGTTATTGCCCTGTTCGCGAGCTCCTGCAGCCTGAAGCGTCCGACCGGCGGAACCGGCGGCGGTGGGGGCACGGGAGGCGGTGGCGGTACAGGTGGGACCACGGGTGGGGGCGGAGGCACATCCACCGGTCCCTTCACCATCGGAGGCTCGGTCGTTGGCCTGTCCGGCACCGGCCTCGTCCTTCAGGATAACGGCGGAGACGACCTCACCGTCGCCGGCACCGGCACGGTGACCTTTACGTTCAAGACTTCCATCGCCAGCGGCGGCACTTATGACGTTACCATCAAGACGCAACCGTCGGGTCAAGTCTGCAGCGTCAATAATGCTACCGGACCAGCCACCGCAAACGTCACGAACGTTCAGGTAACCTGCGCTGCTACTTATACCGTCGGCGGGACCGTTTCCGGGCTCCTGGGAAAGGGCCTCGACCTCCAGGACAACGGCGGAGACGACCTCAATGTCAGCGGATCGGGAACCGTTAACTTTACCTTTGCGACGCCGCTTCTCGCTGGCGCCACGTACGCCGTGACCATCAAGACCCAGCCAACAAATCCCTCTCAAACGTGCACGGTCACTAACGGAACCGGCACGATTATCGGCAGCGTCAGCAACGTCCAAGTTTCCTGCTCGCTGCCCAAGTTCCCGATTGGCGGCACCGTCGTCGGACTCGTCGTGGGTACCGGTGACACCTTGGAATTGCAGGACAACGCCGGTGACAATCTCTTCGTTACCGGCGACGTGGACTTCACTTTCCCGACGCAGTTCTCCTCAGGATCGATCTACAACGTAGATTTGTTCCTGCCTCCTTCGAGCCAACCGCAGACCTGCAACATCTTCAACGCTACGGCCGTCGTGACGGGCATCGTTTCCAACGTGATCGTCGATTGCCAGCACAACGATTGGGCCTGGATGTTTCCGGGACCGGCAGCCCCGGGCCTGAATTCCTACGGAGGCGCCAAGCTACCTACTTGGACACCTGGAACTCCGATCCCACCACCACCTTTTGCCTCTGAGAACGACAACACTCCGGGTGGGAGAGATTCTGCCATGACCTGGACCGACAAGAAGGGGAACCGCTGGTTGTTTGGCGGCGCCGGCTTTGAAGTCACGCACCAGAACAACAGCGGCATACCCGGCCTTTTGAACGATATGTGGGTCTGGCCAACAATTCCAAGCACCGGTCTGGACGACGGCTGGTGGCTCCCAGGCGCTTGGATACCTGCTGATCTGCCAATCGTCCACAACATTCTGGCGAATAGTTATTCGGCGGATATCACCTCGCTTCAGTTGAAGAACTCCGGGGCCTATTACGGCACTCAGGGTACAGGGATACCATGCGCGAATGCCACTCCCCCTGTCGTCCCCTGCACCATGCCTGGAGCACGCTGGGGCGGCATCACTTGGACCGACACCACGGGCAACCTCTGGATGTTCGGGGGCCAAGGCGCCGGGCTGCTCAATGACCTCTGGGAGTTCGATATCACCTCCGGCCCTTGCTCTTACGACACTGCGACTGGCACGGGCATCTTTACGAACTGTCAGTGGATTTGGCGCGGCGGATCGTCTACACCCGATCCGCCAACGACCGCCACCACCGTAGGCTCCACAGGCTTCCCCGGCGGACGCTGGGGCGCGGCCAGCTTTACCGACAATGCTGGCAACGTCTGGATGTTTGGTGGCCAAGGTGTTGATTCCGCAAATACGGTCGGTCTTCTGAACGATCTTTGGAAATACAACATCGCCGCCGGCACCTGGACTCTGGTCTCCGGCACCACATTGGCCAACCAGAACGGCGCCTACGGTACTCAGGGCACGGCTGCGGCAGCCAATGTTCCCGGTGGCCGCCAAACGTCAGTGCTCTGGGTTGATAGCACAGGCAAGATTTGGCTCTTCGGCGGTTTCGGCTTGGATTCCGCCGGTACCAGTGGTACCACACAGACCGGATCGCTTCAGATCGGGTCAACTCTCAATGATCTTTGGAGTTTCGATCCCCTCGCAGCCCAGTGGACCTGGGTCTCCGGCGGCAACTTGGCCAACCAGTACGGCGTTTACGGAACGCAAGGCATTTCCAACGTCACCACCAACGCCGCACCCACGAACGTTCCCGGCTCGCGCTGGGGCTCCATGGGCTGGGTCAGCCCTGACGGCAATCTTTTCCTTTTCGGAGGATTTGGATACGGCTCCAACGGTACACAGCCTATCGGCTTCCTCAACGACGTTTGGGAGTTTCAACTCACCGCGAACACGAACCAATGGATTTGGTGGAAGGGCTCGGTAGACGTCGATCAACCTGGAACCTATATTACCTCCCCCTTCAGCTACTTCCAGCTCAGCTACGTGAACAACGGTGTGGGAGCACGCCGAGGCGCGGCTCACTGGGCGCCGGATGCGGGTGGGTTTGTCTACATCTTCGGCGGCGAAGGCTACACGGCGTCCGGTGGTCCCTACGGCGAACTGAACGACGTCTGGCACTATCTGTCGTTCCCGACCCCCTAATTCATGGCGCGGCGCTACGGCCATTGCCGCCGCAACGCGGCAATGGCAGGGCCCGTAGTTACATCCATCTCCCCGTAGGGGCGGGTTTCAAGCCGCCCCTGTTTTGTGTGCCGAGAGCGCCATTTTCGATCTTGCAGCTTGTTCCCTTCGCGCGGCCTTTTCCCGTGTTTTGCTCTCTGTTCTGATTCCGGCCTCTTCTCTTCTTAGCGCTTACGCCTTCGCGTAGTTCTTCAGTCGCTTGGCCAGCTTCTCGATCTCCTGGGTCTCCTTGAAAATGCTCACCGAAAAAACCTCCGCCGTTTGCACATGCTCGAGTTCCGCGCGAAGGTCGCGCACGCGGACAAAAAGCTGCTCCATGGTTTCGCGAAACTCTTTTTCCAGAGCGCGCAGCCTCACGCTTGGCGAAACAGGCGCAGGCTTCTCCGGGTCCTGCTTCTCCAAAGGCTCGGGAGGATCCACCGGCGTCCTGCGTCTCGGCGTGGGTATTGGGGGACAACCTTGAAAGAACAAGAAAGCACAAGACCCGCCAGCAAAATCCTTAAGGAACGAGCGGCGCGTATCCATGGCACTCACCCCCACAAGAGGAAACTGCACGATATTCCAACGCCCCGCAAGTGGCGCCTTGTTTCCGCCCTCTGCTCTGCGCCTTTCTGCCTTTCGTTCGCTAGGTGTAGTAGGAGGCGAGCATGGAGCGGCCGCGGACCGGAAGAAAAACAGCGGATTGGCAGATGCGGGAGAATTTCGACACCAAGGCAGGATCCAGCCGGCCCTCCGCGGCTTCGAGGCGAAGAATTTCCAGGGCTTCCTCCGAGCTGAGGGCTGCGCGGTAGGGGCGGTCTTTGATCAGCGCATCATAGACGTCGGCAACTTGCAGGATGCGCGCCGGGAGCGGGATCTCTTCCCCGCGCAAGCCGTCCGGGTACCCGCTTCCATCCATTCGTTCATGGTGATGGCGGATGATGGGAAGAATCCGCCGAAGCGACTTCAGCGGCGCGCAGATTTTTTCTCCGGTGACGGGATGTTGCCGCACGATTTCAGTCTCTTCGGCGTTCAGGCGTTCTGGCTTGAGAAGGATGCTGTCGGGAATGGCAACTTTGCCGATGTCATGAAGCAGGCAGCCGAGCCGCAATTCCTCCAGCTCTTCTTCAGTCATGCCGAGGTTCTGCCCCAGCTTCGCCGCATAGTCGGCAAGGCAGCCGGAATGTTGCGCTGTAATGCAGTGCTTTGCCTCAACGCTGCCGGCCAAAGCAAGAACCACCGCCTGTGCCTGCTCGTCAATGTAGCTCTTGAGGCGCAAGAAGGCTTCGATGCGGCCCAGCGCGTCAGGCAGAGAGCAGGGCGTGTCCCAGAAGTCGGCCGCACCAGCTTCGCGCCCGCGCGAAACTTCTGCCGGAGTCGCCGAGGAGGAAATCAAAACGATCGGCGTGAGTTTGTTGAGAGGATCCTGCTTCAATCGGGTACAAAGGTCAGCGCCGACGAGTTGCGGCGGATGTTCGTGCAGGAGCACCAGGTCCGGCTGAACTTGCCGGCAAAGCTGTTGAGCGGTGTCCTCGGTTTCGGCGATGAGCACTTCGTAGCCTTGATTCGCAAGGAAGGCATGCCGGTTTTCCCGGTCATCCGAAGCTACGTCCACGAGCAAGATGATGGGCTTCATGGGTCTCAGCCTCGACGCGTTTTTGCTTTCTTGCCGCAGGGCGGACACACTACGAAACCCGGGCCCTGTCACCGGGGGTGGCCTCCCCTGGTTGGTACGGAACGCGAGGTCGCTTGGCGTTACAAGAGTTTGCGTTTCAGAGGCCAAAAGCGCGGTCTCGTAAGTCCAATGGAACTCTCATGTTGCAAGGGTTTGGCGGAAACGATCGCATAGCAACGCCAGCGGAAATTTTTACGAAGGTTGTAAACTTTACGCAATCGCGCCTGCGGTTTTCGCCATGGGTTATGAATGATCGCGGTTCTTCGACCGCTGTTCGCTTCTTGTCGCGGGAAGCGATAACGGGTTCGATATCTTTTCACCAACGCGCCCGCCTTCCGCGGGCCGGCAAAACCCGTGCATGGGGCGGTGATTAGCGGGCGGAGGCGCGTGCCACGATGCGTTCGTCGACAAACTGCAGCCAACCTTCAGGATCGCTGTGCGGTGCGTTGTAGTCCGCGTTTGGCAGTGGCTGATGCGGCGGATTCAGGGCAAGGATTTTGACGTCGGGGTATTTCTCCTTCAGCCAATCCACCATTTCGCGCCGGGATTCTTCAGGGGCGGCATGACCGACGATAAAGAGGTCATATCTTTGCGTGGAAGCTAAGAGAACTTTGGCGGCTTCGTTGCTCAAAACCGAGATGACGCCGTAGCCGCGGCTTCGGAGCAGTTCGGCGCTGCGCAGGCGCGCGTCTTCATCGTAAGCGATTTGAAAAATGCGCTTGAGGGTTCGCTTGGCAGGAGGGATGTTCATTTGCGCGACAACTTGATGCGTTCTTTCGTCGGCGGCGATGCATTCGTTGGCGGTGCGTTGGGATAAGTCTTCGAGGGTTACCTTGGCAAATTCCAGCCCGCGCACGAGGGCTCTCTTTACCGTCGAACCATCCGGCATGACCTCGACAATTTCGTACGACCGGTACACGGCACCCTCTTTCCGGGCGTGGGGAGCAGAAACAAGTAAAAGTGCTGTCACCCGCCCGGAGGCGGCGACGACTCCGCGCTGCTCCGGCGGCCAGAAAGCCTGCAAACCAGTTTTTCGAACTTGCGCTGTGTGCTAGGTAACGAGGAATGTAAACCACAAAATTGGTGACGTCAAGGTCCTGTCGCTGACGCCATTCTGTCGCTCTCGACAATGCTGCACAGTTGGACATCCGCACTCGTATTTACCTAATGGAATGTTTGGAGAAAACTGGTCCCGCTTTTACCCCGAGCCCGGCTGCCCAGGCACCCTCGGAGGGACCACCTCCCTATCGCTCGAGCTTGAAGATTCGTTCCATGAGCATCCACTTTTCGCCGGGCTTGCCGCCGGGTAACGGCTTCTGAAATCTCCACATCAGCTCTTCCCATTCGCGGACCTTTGAATTCGCGGCGTCCGCTTTGCCTCTTGTTTCGAAGGAAAACTTGTCGTTCACTTCCATGATCATGAACATGCGCGTACCGATGAGGTAGATTTCCATGTCCTCGATGCCCGCGTCACGGACGCTCCTGGTGATTTCAGGCCAGATCTTTTCGTGATAGCGGCGGTATTCGGCGATGAGCTGAGGATCGTCTTTCAAGTCGAGCGCAAGGCAGTAGCGTTTGGTCATGGGACCTCGAGAGTCATGAATTTGTCATCCTGAGCAAAGCGAAGGATCTCAACGCAAAGTTCGCGATTTTCGACTCGGTTGAGACTCTTCGTGCATCCTCATCGGATGCACTCAGTATGGCAAGCTTTTTGGCGGGGGCCCACCTCAGAAAGCGGCGCTACAACCCTGCATCTGGTGCAACTTCGGCCACCGCCAATGCCGCTTTCGGCTTGTAACCGGCGATGGCGAAATAGAGGACGTAGGCGTAGCAAAGCAACGGGACCCAGAACGCGCGCTGGATGTTCGAAACGTCGGAGATTTTGCCCATGATGGGTGGCACGACGGCAGCTCCGATGATGGCCATGACCAAGAGCGAGGAGCCGCGCTTGGTGAAAGGACCGAGAATCTTGATGCCAAGCGCAAAGATCGTGGGAAACATGATGGAGTGGAAGAAACCGATCAGCACAACGGCGTAAATCGGGATTTGACCGGTAGTGTTCGTAGCCACCAAGGCGCAAACAAGCGCCCCCAAGGCAAAAGATGCGAGCAGGCGCGCCGCGGGGATGGACTTCATGAGCGCGGACCCGGCGAAGCGGCCAATCATGAACCCTAGCGCGTGCATCACCAAATATTTTGCTGCCGCGCGGGGCCCGAGAAACGGTTGGGCGTGCATCACAAAGCGAATGACGAAGCTGCCGACGCCAACCTGCGCTCCGACGTAAAGAAACTGGGCGATGACGGCGTGGTCGAGATGTTTGTGAGAGAGCACGCCACGCCAGCTCGCGGAAGCTTCAGCTTCGCCGGACGCGGCCTCTTCGCGGATTTCCGGCAAGTGCGCAAAGTAAATGATGGCGGCGACGGCGAGAAAAATTCCGCCGATCACCAAGTAAGGAATGCGAACCGTGCCCGTTTGGGCAGCGCGATACGCTTGCAGGGCAGCGGGGCTGAGACGCGCGAGTTCTTCAGCGCTGGGCACCGTCGCGGAGAGGATCATGGGACCGATGACATACAGCGCCACGACGTAGCCGACTCCATTGAACGACTGCGCGACATTGAGGCGGCGCTCGCTGCTTTCCGGCGCGCCGAGAATCGTGGCATAGGGATTAGCGGCGACTTCGAGGAAGCTCTGGCCGCAGGCCAGGACGAACGAGGAAAGCAGGAAGAGACCGTAGACGCCGAGCGAACCGGCAGGAACAAAGAGGAGGGCTCCTGCGGCGCAAAGAAAAAGGCCGCTGAGAATTCCGCGCTTGTAGCCGATGTGCTCCATCAAACGGCCGGCGACCAGCGCGGCAAGAAAGTAGCCGCCGAAGAAGGCCACTTGAATGAAAGAGGATTGAAAGTCGCTCAGGCTGAAGGCGGATTTGAAGTGCGGGATCAGGACGTCATTCAAATTGACGCCGAAGGCCCACAGAAAAAAGAGGCTGGTGATCAACACGAAGGGGAAAATGTATTTTCGTTCGGTGAGCCGAGCGGATTGCGGCGCCAAGTTTCCTCCGTGTTGCCGGTCTTCCCTTCAAAGACTTACTGAACAGCCGCTGGTCATCCGAGGGATCCTGGCTTGCTTTCTGCGCCATTCGGGACGAGGAGAGCGACCGGAGCCCGGACTCCTCGTCGCTTCGCTCCTCGGAATGACTTTGGGTACATCACGTCAGCGCGCGGTCGAGATGGACGTAGCCGCCGTCGACGAGAACGTGTTGGCCGGTGATGTGGCTGGCCTGCGGCGAAATCAGGAACAGCACCATGGCCGCGATTTCCTCGGGCTGCGTCATGCGCTTGCCGAGCGGAATTTTCGAAACGATGTGCTGGAGCTTCTCTTCGGGATTGGGAAACGTGCTGAGCCACCACTTGTAGAGAGGAGTCATGACTTCGGCGGGAACGAGCGCGTTGACGCGCATGCCGTAGGGAAGCAATTCGCAGGCCCAGTCGCGCGTGAGGGAGAGGATCGCACCTTTCGCGGAAGTGTAGCCGGAGGTTTTGCCCTGGCCGGTCATGGCGACTTTCGAGGCGATGTTTAGAATGCATCCGTGCGTTTTTTTGAGCGCGGGGAGTGCGAAGTGCGCCATGTTGTAGTAGTGGAGCAGATTCAGTTGGAGTGACTGGACGTATTTTTCGGGCGACCCGGTTTCCAGGCCGACGTTGTCGTTCACGCCGACGTTGTTGACAAGGACATCGAGGCGGCCAAATTCGCGAAGCGTTTGATCCACGATCGTAGCACAAGCTTCGGGGGCGATGATGTCGGCAATGATGAGGCCGCATTTCGCGCCGGAATCGCAGAGTTCTTTTTTGAGTTGGTTGGCGGCTCCCGCGTCTTTGTCGACGAAGACGGGAACGGCTCCTTCACGCGCGCAGCCGCGGACGATGGCCGCGCCAATTCCCTTCCCGCCTCCGGTGACGACGACGACCTTGTCTTTAAGCTGCAAGTCCACGTTTCGCCGCTTTCAACTGATAGAAGTCTGACGCGTTCCCGCCGAAGATTTTTTCTTTGATGTCCGCCGCGCAATCCTGAACATAGTCCTCGA